>Ga0207035_1020_pt1 | contig 50409 bp, 50 predicted proteins | sample Alteio_BWMinCont_77_FD_153272 | JGI IMG/M metagenome (GOLD analysis project Ga0207035, IMG submission 153272) | Enriched cells from forest soil in Barre Woods Harvard Forest LTER site, Petersham, Massachusetts, United States -... | ecosystem: Environmental > Terrestrial > Soil > Temperate forest >... | reverse complement strand
TATTCTGAACCGCTGGTTGGCTTTTAATTTTTTCTGCAAACTGAAAGCCATCCATTCTGGGCATTTCCACATCCAATAAGATAATATCTGGCTTGTTTTGATTTAATTTTTCCAAAGCATCTACGCCATCTTTTGCAGTGACAACCGCATATTTGTGACGTTCTAAAAAATTCTTAGTCACGGTACGAATAGTCACTGAGTCATCAACCACCATGATAACCGCTTGTTTTTTCTTTACTGCCTGCGCTTCAGAAATCTCAATAAATTGTTTTGCGGATCTGGCTGTAATGGAATACACATCTAGAATAATAATAACCCTGCCATCTGCTAATAAGGTCGCGCCGCTAAACATGTCCATCAATTTAAATTGAGGGCCTAAACTTTGTACAACTACTTCTTGGCTACCCGCTAATGAATCTACTAACAATGCGGCTTTATAATCTGGAAAATCAAACAATAGAACGGGTAGAGTTTCCTTAATATTAGGAAAAATAGGTCTGTCATGTACCCCTAATGCTGACCCTAAATATTTTAATTGATAATCTTTTTTTTCATGATTGAATATGGGCGTCTTTTTATTTAAGTATTCTTTTACCTGTTTGACACTTAACAGCACAATACTATTGATATTTGAAAGTAATATTCCATAACTTTGTCCTTGCACAACCACCAACAACGCACGATTCATTGAAGTTGTAAAGGGCAGCCTGATTGTAAATTTTGTTCCAAGACCCGGCTTTGATTCAATAAAAAGATTTCCGCCCAGCCCTTTTACAACCGTATTAACAACATCCATGCCAACGCCCCGGCCGGATAGTTCACTAATGACTTCGCTGGTAGAAAATCCCGGTTCTAAAATATAGCGTATTGCCTCTTCATCAGAAACGACGACATCTTCTGCTATCAACCCCAGTTTTATTGCTTTTTTTCGAACTGCTTCTGCATTAATACCGCCGCCATCATCACTAATTTCAATACCTGCGTCATTTCCTATACGAAAAAAACGTAAATCGATTTTTCCAGTTTCTAATTTCCCGGATTTTAAACGTACATTGGGTGATTCTATACCATGATCGATGGCATTTCGAAGAAGATGTTCTAAGGAAGGAATTAAATGTTCGAGTAAGTTTCTGTCAATTTCCCCTTCTGCTGCTAGGACATTAAAATCCACTTTTTTATTGATTTCACTGGCAACTTGTCTTGTAATGCGGCTTAGTCTTGGCACAACACTATTAAAAGGCACCATGCGGGTATCGACTAATTTATCTTGTAATTCTAATGCAATTCTGCCTTGTTGAACCAGCAATGATTCAATGCTAGCATGGATCTGCGACAAATTTTTGCAGATATTCATTAACGCCATCATTTCGGAAGTTACACGCAAATTGGCCTCTTTAGGCACTACTCTAATTTTTTCTTGCAAGGCTTTAATCAGTCTTGCAATTTCACCCAAATTTGTATTAAAACTGTCAACATGGTGCCCTAAATTGACTCGAATGATATTGTTTTCAATCGATAAATTATTTAGTCTTTCTAGCAGCTCAGATCGAACCCTTATTACTTCACTAACAGTGTGACCGTTTTTTGCCTCCTCAGTTTTTTTTGTTTGTACTTCAGACACCGGTGGCTTTGGTGTTTCTGTCGCTGGATTTGAGATTTTTTGTTTAAATTGGGTGATTAACGCATCAGCAGGTGTAACTTTTTCATTTTTTGCTATGGACTCTAGCATTAGATTCATTTGATCAAATCCTGCACAGACTAAATCGTAGGCTGCTCTATCTGCCTGAATACCACCGTGCACTAAGACTTCGCATAATGATTCTAATTCGTGTGCGAGCGCACTCAATTCTGGTTGCTTAACCATGCGTGCGCCACCTTTTAAGGTGTGCAAATCTCGTTTTAAATCTGCAAAAGAATTTTTATTATTTAAATCTAAGGACCATTTTTGAATGGTTGCAGAAAGTGCATCTAGCAGATCTCTGGCTTCTTCTAAAAATATTTTTAATAAATCCTCGTTATCGTTGCTCATGTTTTCGCTTTGGCAATTTAAATTCGGAAACCGAGTGTCGAAGCGCGGCAATCAGTTGAGTTAATTTACTAGTAAATTGGGCTGTGCTGACTGTACCAACAGCCGTTTTATTGGCAATCTCTCTAATAACCTTCATTGCTGTCGAAATTCTGCCAGACATCGCTGCTTGCTCGCGTGCCGACATGGAAATATCATGGACAAGATTCGATAAGTTACTAGAAACTGCTTCTATTTTTTCTAAAGATTGGCCCGCATCCTGCGCCAATGTCACACCCTGGACTACTTCCGCTCGCGTTTGTTCCATTGCAGTAATCACTTGCATGGTATCCGTTTGAATAGAACGAACCAGCGAACTGATTTCTCTGGTTGCATAACTTGCCTTTTCCGCTAATTGCTGTACTTCGTCTGCTACCACAGCAAATCCTTTCCCTGCTTCTCCTGCAGTGGCCGCTTGAATGGCAGCATTTAAAGATAAAATGTTTGTTTGTTCAGCAATACCATCAATTAAAGAAACAATTTCACTTATCTCTTGAGAGCTTTCACTTAAACGTCTAATTTTTTCAGAAGTATCTACAATTTGTGCTTGTATTTTCTCCATGCCATTAATGGTACTTCTAACCACTTCTCCACCTTGATTGGCAATTTTTACGGATTCTAAAGCCACCGTTTCGGATTGTGAAGCATTAGAAGACACTTTTTCAATAAAAACTACCATTGCCTGAACGGCCGTTGTGGTTTCGGAAATTTCTTTTGCCTGATGTTCACTCGATAATGCTAAATCTTTAGCGATTTTCCCAGCTTCTTCTGCAACCTTAGAGGTTTCTTGTGTTGTCTTGTTAATATTGACAATCACTTGTCGTAAGGCATGCACGGCATAATTAATCGCTTTGGCTATTTCTTTTGTAATACCTTCTCTAATTCCGACATGAACGGTTAAATCTCCTTTTGCCAAACCGGTTAATTCTTCCAATAATTTTTGAATTTCATCTTGTACTGTTTTGGTTTTTTCTTCAGTTATTTTTAAGTTATACTTGCTTTCTTTAAAAAGCAAATAAGACCATGCCATCATTGAAAACAAAGTTAATACGCTTAGAATATAAGCCGTTATTTGGTTTATTATTCTATTGTCGGCATAGGTGTGATACGAAAGCTCTAGGGCATCGGCTAAATTTAAAAGTGGAATACTGTTGTCATAAATATAAGTTTTTGCAGCATAAATTGTATCTAAAATCGCCCCCAGACTTAACACGCTCTCTATGTTGGCCTTAAAAAACTGCAAGTGTGACTCTACGTTTGCATATAGCGTGTTAAATTGATCGCCCGAATCGCTTTGTTTAACTACACTCAAATCTGTGCTAAACTTTTCTAATTCTTGCGTCAGTTGGATATCGAGAGGATTTAAACTATTAACATCCAACGTGTCCATAAATTCATCACTAATTTTTTCCATAAAACGAATTAAAACAGTTAACGACACTACTTTTTCATATGCATTTTTCGGGTCCGTTTTTACCGATAAAAACAAAATTTTTCTTAAGTTCTCTTTGGCATCATCAAACATCTCAATGTATGTTTTCTTTAGAACTGCCGCCCTGTGAATGTTGTCTTTGTTTTTTAATAAAATTTCCACTTTTTCTCTTACTACACCCCATTCATCGCTTAATTTTTTTATTTCATTTTGTTGTATTAAGGCAGGACTTGGCGGCAAATAATAATCCCCTTTTTCACCCGACTTTAATGCGCTTAAATTATCGTCAAACCCTGTCGTAATTAATTGGAGTGCTTCAAAAGAGGTTTTTCCTTCTTGAATCGTTGCTTCAGCATGTTTTGCAATTCTTTGACTTAAAACTCGCAAGGTATTGGCGTGAACAAGGTAATGCGCATCGTAATCTCGTTGCTTGTTTAAATACCAAAAGTTAGAAAAGGTTAAAACAATAAATATAACTAGAGAGGTTCTAGTAACCCTTAACCCTTTTTTAAGTGAGGCCATTGTGTAACTCAAGCAATCTCCATTTTGGTTGTAATAACATGATAAAATTCTGTTGACTTTATAATGGAATTAAAACTTAAAATAACCCATGGTTTGTGTTCTCGTTCAAAGGCACCTTCTGAAAAAAGCAGGTATTGATTAATTTCTTCAAAATTGGCTGGTTTTATTTCATCGCCGAAAAATCGTTCTATTCCTAATACTTGTTCTACCGAAAACCCGTAGGATGCTCCTTCATCATTCACGACCAACACTCGGCTAAATGTATTTTCTTTATGTGCTTTACCCGTAACAAAGCCTTGTAAATCTGTCACCGGTAAAATACGACTGCGCAGATTGGCAACACCTCTAAACCAAGGGTGTGCGCCTGGCACTTCTGTGACCATCGGCCAAGTTAATACTTCGGAAACTTCCTGCATAGAACAAACAAAATTAAAATTTGACGACCTAAAACCAATCCCAAGCCAATTTCTTTCTGTTACAATTTGACTTGGAATATTAGCCGCATAAGCTTTACAATTCCGTTCTATGTCAAGCAATGTTTCAAAAGGATCCATCGTTTTTAACTACCTTCGTTCATTTTTAGGATACTATCAGTAGTATAGCTTAAGGTTTTAATAAGGATCTTTGAATGCAAGAGCGGCCAAAACTGGGGGTTATTATGGATCCAATCTCCAAAATAAACCCAAAAAAAGATACAACACTTTCGTTATTAATGGCGGCAGGCGTGCGGGGGTTTGATCTCTATTATTTGGAACTAAAAGATCTCTTTTTGCAATATGGCATTCCCTGGGGACATTGCCGTCCATTGCAGGTATTTAACGATCTGAAACAATGGTATAACCTTGGAGAAACAAACCCACTGCCGCTAGATCAATTTGATATTCTGCTCATGCGCAAAGATCCGCCTGTTAATATGCAATATATTTATGCAACCTACATTTTAGAACGTGCAGAACAAAACGGCACTTTAGTCGTCAATTCGCCTCAAGCCCTAAGAGATGCTAATGAAAAGTTATTTGCCACTTGGTTTCCACAATGCATGCCCCCCACTTTGGTTAGTGTAGATAAGTCTACCTTAATGGATTTTATTCAAGAAAACCGATTAGTCGTCTTAAAACCTTTAGATAGTATGGGCGGGAAAAATATTTTAAAATGTGATGCTTCTGACCCCAATCTCTCTGTATTGATTGACCTACTCACCCAAGAAGGCTCACAATATATTATGGCCCAGCAGTTTATTCCAGAAATTATTGCGCAAGGGGATAAACGAATATTGTTAATCGATGGCGAGCCGATCCCTTACGCACTGGCAAGAATTCCAGCTGATAATGATTTTAGGGGAAATTTAGCCGTAGGCGCACAAGGGGTGGGTTGTCATTTAACAGAAAGAGATTTTTGGATTTGTGGTCAGGTAGGGCCTAAGCTACGAGAAAAAGGACTTTTGTTTGTCGGTATTGATGTTATCGGAGATTACCTAACTGAAATTAATGTTACCAGTCCAACGTGTGTAAAAGAATTGGAAAAGGCGTTTGAAATTGATATCTCGAGCAAAATTGTCGATTGTATTATTCACAAATTACAGGCATAAGGAACAATGGTTTGAACTCACTTAAAGGTTACTTTTTAATTGCTATGCCATCGTTAATGGATCCCCATTTTTTTCGTTCTGTCACCTATCTTTGTGATCACACAGAAGAAGGTGCGCTGGGCATTGTGATTAATCAACCGTTAGCAAATTTACGGTTAGCAAACATTTTAGAGCAAATGGGTATACAAACAGAATATCCAGAGATAGAAAATCACATCGTTTTTTCGGGCGGACCCGTGCACCCCGAACGCGGTTTTATTCTGCACGAATCAGGCAAAAAATGGCAGTCTACAACGGAGGTAAATGATACCATTGCACTAACCACTTCTCCAGATATTCTGCAGGCAATCGCACGAAATGAAGGGCCAAATCATAAACTGATTGCACTCGGTTACGCCAATTGGGAACAAGGACAACTCGAAAAAGAAATGTCTGAAAATGCCTGGCTGTATGCTCCGGCAAATATTGATATTTTATTTCATATGTCCATTGAATACCGTTGGAAAGCCGCAGCGGCACTGATGGGTGTTGATGTAGATCGCCTTTCAAATGATATCGGTCATGCCTAATTTTAACGCAGCCATATTTCCAAGAACTGTCCTGGGATTTGACTTTGGGATGAAATATATTGGCGTTGCCATTGGGCAATCCGTTACAAAAACTGCCTCTCCGATGACTACCTTGATGGCGCGTAATGGCGTTCCTGTATGGGCAGACATTCAATCTTTGATTGAGCAATGGCACCCACAAGACATCGTGGTTGGAATACCGCTTAATATGGATGGGACCGAACAACCGATTACTTTTTCTGCCCGCCGTTTTGGTAATCAATTATTGGATAAGTTTAAGTTACCCGTTCATTTCGTGGATGAACGTCTAACAAGTTGGGAGGCCAAAAACCGGGCCTATTCCGAATCAAAGCAACGCCGCCTAAAAGACAACCATATTCACGCTTTAGCTGCCATGATCTTAATTGAACAATGGATGAATGAATCGTTGTAGTATTTTTACTAACTTGTTAAAATAAACCCTAAATTAATTAATAGTTGAGCTGAAGATTTTAGTTATATAATCCGATATTTCAGACTAAACATAGGCATAAATTTTGAATAGGAAAATATGGGTGGCCACTATAATGAAATTGACAAGCAAAAATCTTAAAAACTTTTGCATTATCAAAAGAGTATTGATGATTTTACTTTTTTTAGGATGCAATATTATCAACCCTGCCTTTGGGCGTACCTACACAATTCCAAGTGATGGCGGCGATATTGTAGGTGAAATGCAAACCACGGTTGTTCGCAAGGGAGAGTCATTGGGCGATATTGGCCGACGTTTTGATGTTGGTGTTTATGAAATGATTGAAGCCAATCCTAAATTAAACCCTTGGGTGCCGCCGGTAGGCGCGGTCGTGTTAGTCCCTACTCAGTTTATTTTACCAAAGCCTCGAGTTGGAATGGTTTTAAATCTAGCTGAAATGCGCCTTTATTATTTTCACCCCGACAAACGTTTAGTCACCACTCACCCCATTGGAATAGGTCAAAAGAAACAAGGATCGCCCTCTCCTTTGGGTCAATCGGTTATTATTAATAAAAAGAAAGATCCACCTTGGTATCCCCCTGCCTCTATCCGCCAAGAGCATGTAGAAAAAAACGATATTTTACCTTCTTTTGTTGCCGGGGGAACCCCAGAAAACCCCCTAGGGAGATATGCTTTCTATCTTTCACCTAAAGGACTATCCATAAAGGGAAGTTTTTTGATCCATGGCACTAATCGACCTGCTGGCATTGGGGTGCGAGCCACCCATGGATGTATTCGTTTATTGCCCGAAGACATTGAATCGCTGTTTTACATGGTGCCCATTGGCACCCCAGTCCGTATTATTCATGAGCCTTATAAGGTTGGCTGGCACAAAAATCGCCTTTATTTAGAGGTGCATCAACCGCTCTCAGACGCTCAATTTGCCGGTTCAACCAGTTTAACTGCATTGGCAAAGGTTATTGAGAAAGCGATCTCAGAAAGCCATTTGGTTAATTGGACTAGTGCTAAGATGGCTGCGAAATCCGCCAGTGGCTACCCTGTCCGAATAGACTAAAAAACTAAAAACATAGACAAAAAAACCCCCCTAAAAAAGGGGGGTCTTTTTAATGGGTCTAAATATAGCAGTAACTACTTATTTACAGCCATATTCCTTCTTAACTGCTCGGTATTCCCCACATTTTGGTGCGCATTTGCTGTAGTGTTTACCATGGCAACGTTTACCACAGCAGCCGCCTAAAAATGCAACTGAAACCAGACCTATCAATACTAGTGTTGCTACTCTCTTCATGTTGACTCCTCTTTAATTTAATTAAACTAGTAAACTTTAGGTTAGACAATTTTTAATAATTTAACAAACTAAATTGGATTATTTTAAAAAAAAATTTGATATAAAAAAACCCCCCGTTTGGGGGGTCCTTTTTAAATGGATCTATAAGGAGTAAAAAAGTAATGACTTATTTACAACCATATTCCTTTTTAACTGCTTGATATTCGCCACATTTTGGTGCGCATTGATGCTTGATAGGGCCACCACATCTTTTAGCACAACCTCCTAAAAATGCGACTGAGACCAGACCTATAACAACTAGTGTTGCTACGTTTTTCATTTTAGCTCTCCTTTAGCTTAATTAAACCAGTACGCTAAGATTAGCTAATCTTCACTGCTTTGCCAATCGTTCGAAAAAATAAATTTCGAAAAAAAGGCCCTTCATTTGAAGAGCCCTTTTTAATTGGACGATAGAAATCAAAAAGTAACGGCTTATTTACAGCCATATTCCTTTTTAACTTTTTCGTATTTTTGCTGGTGCTTAACAGGTTCCGCACATTTTTTAGCGCAACCGCCCAAAAATGCAACTGAAACCAAACCCAATACAACCAGTGTTGCTACGCTTTTCATCTTCATTCCCCTTCAGTTTAATTAAACCTGTCAGCGAGAGATCGACAATGACTACCTTGCCAAACTATTCGCCTTTAGGCATCCGTTGAATAGTACGCTGATTGCCTCTTTTGGAGATGCCCCTTGTTTAATCACACGAAACATCTGCTCTACAACAGGCAAGTCAACCCCATTCTTCTTCGCCAAATGGCAAAGCTGTTCCACATTGTACACTGCCTCGACCACTTGACCAATTCGATTTAATGCTTCGGATTCTGTTAATCCTTCCGCCAAGGCCAATCCAAAACGTCTATTGCGAGATTGATTGTCCGTGCAGGTTAAAATAACATCTCCACACCCAGCAAGTCCCATTAAGGTTTCAGATCGAGCCCCTAGTGTTTCGCCAAGTCGCATCATTTCTGCTAAACCCTGTGTCATTAAGGCAGCACGTGTATTAGCGCCAAATTGTACGCCATCTGAAAGGCCAACAGCAACTGCTAACACATTTTTGACCACGCCACCTAGTTGAACACCAATTATGTCATCTGTCGGGTAAGCGCAAAATGATTCTTGATTAAACAGCAAAGCCAATGCTTCCGCATATTGTTGATCTTTTGAAGCCACAGCAACCGCCGTTGGTAACCCAAGCGCCACTTCTCGCGCAAAACTGGGGCCAGAGAGTAACCCATATGTATACTCGGTTCCTAGCTCTCGTTCTACGACTTGGTGTAAAAAATTCCCTGTTTCTAACTCCAATCCTTTTGTCGCCCAAAAAATACGATGTTTTTTCGTTAAAAAAGGTTTAATGCCTATTAAAGCCTTACCAAACGCATGGCTAGGAACCACCATTAATATATCTAACGTATTTGCTAATGCTTCTACCAACGTTTGACAAATAATAATATTTTCCGGCAAAACTATTTCTGGCAAGTATCGATTACAGCGTGTCTTGATCATGGTCTCTAGTGTTGATGCGTCTCGATCCCATAATTGCACTGTATGACCGCCTCTGGCCAATACCATAGAAAGGGCCGTGCCCCAAGCACCTGCCCCTAATACAGTAATTGTCGTCGCTTTTTTTTGCATATTCATTTGCATCTTAAGCAGTTGCCGTCTCTTCTTTAGTTTCTTTGGTAGCGTTTGCGGACGCTTGCGCCAAATGATGTGCATACATGGCTTCAAAATTAATTGGCGGCAAAATAAGTTGTGGGAATCCGCCTCGCGTTGCAAGATTTGAAACTGCTTCGCGTGCAAATGGGAAAAGCATGGTTGGACAGGTTGTTGCCAATACTTCTTTTAAAGCGGCTTCTGGAATATTTTTAATGGTAAAAGCCCCAGCTTGTTGAATGTCAATCACAAACGCCGGCTTTTCTTGTTCTTTTTCGCCAAGTTTTGCACCAACAGTGACATGCAATACTACTTCATAAAGACCTTCGCTTTCTGACAAAACTTGAGAAGCCATTTGCAAATCAAAATCTATCTTTGGTTTCCATTCTTCATGAAATATCTGCGGCGCATGCGGCGCTTCAAAAGATAAGTCTTTTAAGTAAATGCTGTGTGTTGTAAATATAGGCCCTTCATTTTTTTTATCATGACCATTTGCTAATGTTTCAGACATAGTGATACTTCTCCGTTTAAGTTAAAAAATGCTTAATCTTGCAGCCAAGATTGTAGCTCGCCTTTTTCGTACAATGCTTTCAAATCATCAAAACCACCGACGTGTCTTTCGCCAATAAAAATTTGCGGTACAGTCCGCCGTCCGCTTATTTTTTCCATATGCGCACGTACAGTTGAATCGGACATGACATCAATTTCTTCATAAGGGATCTGCTGACTCTCTAAAAGCTGCTTGGCTCGCGTGCAATACGCACATACTGGTGTACTATACATGACGACTTTTTTCATGATTTCACCAACGGTAATCCTGCCATTTTCCAGGCTTCTATCCCGCCTTCTAATACAAGTGCTTGAAACCCGTGTTCTTTTAATTGACGCTTTGCTTTAAGCGCTGTTTGGCCCTGTGTACAAACCAAAATGATGGGTTTATCTTTATATTTTTGTAAAGACCCGATTTTTTTTTCTAAAGAATCTAAAGAAAAATGATGTGATCCAATGATGTGGCCGCCAGAAAAAGAAGCTTCTGGTCTAATATCTAAGACCACTGCCCCTTGATGATTCATCATCAGGACTGCCGATGCAGGCGTTATTTTAGACGCACCAAAACGGCCGCTTATCGACTCATTGATAATTAAGGCAATCAGGATAATAACGAATAGTGCGCTGAGCGCCCAATGATTTGTTATAAAGTTAACGTACTCTGTCATAAGCCTTTACTATAAAATATTTTTGAAAAGAGGATTATATATGAATTCTCCATAAAATAGAAACGAAATAGAATTCATTAAGTATTTAAACTTAAAAGACATTATGAGCCCATACCCAATACTTCTTTTGCAAATTGTTTCTTTTCCTGGAAACTTTGGACACCAGTCGGATCAACCTGATATTTTTTGGCAATTTTTTGCATAGCGGTTGAAGTTTGATAACGAGGGTTTGGATTTGGAGATACAATAATTTCTTCTATTAACTTTGCAACCTCGGTTGGATCTTGCCCTTTTGCTAATATTTCTTTATGTAAATTATAAATTTTTTGACTCATGTCGCCATATGGTTTGTCTGGCAATAACCGTTTTCCCACGACTGAGGTTACAGCAATAAATTGAGTATTGACAGGACCGGGTTCAACCAATACCACTTTAATATTATTTAAGCTTAAGTAACCTGCCATGGATTCACTCAGACCTTCAACCGCATATTTAGAGGCTGAATATAAATCTGTTCCAGGGAGAGGATCGATTGCTGCCATACTACTGATATTAATAAGCAACCCATGTCCTTGTTTTCTAAAATGCGGTAAAGCGTTTTGTAAAACCCGCAAAATCCCAAAAAAATTAACATCAAAAATTTCTTTTGCTTGTTCTAAGCTAATTTCTTCTGCTGGACCATAAACGCCAATCGCTGCACTATTGATAACAACATCTAACCGACCTTCATTTTGTATAATTTTATCTATTGCATTTTTAACACTGCTTTCTTTACGAACATCCATGTTAATAAAATGCAATTTGTCTTTAAGATCGTCTTTGCTTAAAATCTTTTCGAAATCGCTTGCATTTCTTGTCGTACCGTACACTGTATAGCCTAGCATTGCAAGATGAACGGCCGTCGCCAATCCAATGCCTCTAGCACCCGTAATAAGAATAACCTTTTTCATTTGGTATCCCTTAGTCATTGCAAAAGTATAATTAGTACATAATAACAAAATTGTTATTGTCATTATAAAAATATTTCGTATTAATTTTTTCAACACCCACGAATATGAAGTTTTCCATGAAGTCACTTATTCACCCAAACTATTGTGCAATATTTTTTTTACAGAGAAACTTTCTGAAAGCGACTTTATTTGTGTAATGGCAAGCTCATTCAACTGCTTCAATCTTGCTTGTTGTAAAATTCCCATTCTAATAAACGCTGCATTCATAGATTCAAGATTAGCCAAAACCAAAAGTTGCTCAAGAGAAGCATAATCGCGAATATTCCCTTCCTTACCTAAATTTATTATGCGCCATTCTTTTGCTGTCATACCAAACAATGCAACATTCAAAACATCTGCCTCATTAGCATATGTAATACTTATCTGCTTAGACGAGAGTTGAAGTGGAACTATGTGTTCTTTAATTGCATCAGTATGAATACGGTAATTAATTTTAGCCAATGCCCGATTTAGATCCCAACCAAGCTCATTTCGACGACTCTCATCTTCTTTTAAACGCTGGAATTCTTTTATAAGGTATAGTTTGAACTCTGGACTCAGCCATGCGCCAAACTCAAAAGCCAAATCTTTATGTGCGTATGTACCACCACCATATCTTCCAGCACGAGACTGTATGCCTATAGCATTAGTTGTATCTATCCATTTTTTAGGGGATAAGTGGAAACTATTCAAACCAGCTTCTGTTTTAAAGGTCTCGAATTCGAGACCTTTAAAATCAGGGTTATGCAAACGCTCCCATATGCCTAAATATTCAAGGGTATTGCGGTTCCGCATCCAATGATAAATTAACACCTCATCGCCAAATTTCTTTGCCATATCAGTAAGACTAATATAATCCTCTGACCCGCTTGACAGCACTGTAATATTTGTACCTTGGACACTAATTGTCGCTTTTTTAGATTTAGTTTTCATTAATTTCTCTCCATGCTATATTGCTGATATGTTAAAATCATGGCGCCCTTATTTCAGCGCCCTTAACCTACGAAAGGTAAAACTGATGAAAGACTATAAAAAAATAAAAAGCTATCTGAAAGATTTGGCAAAAACCTCCAAAAGCACCCCTGCACAATTCTTTAAAACAAATCGTGGCGGCTATGCCGAACATGATCGTTTTATTGGCGTTAGCGTACCACAATTACGTAAAATAGCCAAAGAGTTTAATGCCTTATCCATGCCTGAACTGTTGCTTCTGCTTAAATCTTCTATTAACGAAGAAAGATTTCTTGCCTTAATTATTCAATGCAATCAATACAAAAAAGGAGATTTAAAACAGCGAGAAGCACTTTATAAATCTTATTTAAAACATTTAAAATATGTGAACAACTGGAATCTAGTGGACAGTTCTGCCCACTTAATTATAGGCGCCCATTTGTTGGATAAAAAAGATAAAACCCTATTAACTCTCTTGGCAAAATCGAACAACCTGTGGGAAAGAAGAATCGCCATAGTCTCTACTTGGTATTTTATACGCAATAATCAATTGGATTGGACTATCAAAATTGCTAAAATCTTATTGCAAGATACCCATGATTTAATTCATAAATCGGTAGGTTGGATGTTACGAGAAATGGGTAAGAAAGATGAAAAAGTTTTGGTTAATTTTCTGGCGCAACATGCGCATCTTATGCCAAGAACTATGCTAAGATACGCAATAGAGAAATTTCCTCCCAAGCAACGTAAGGCCTACTTAGAAAAATGCAAGCACGCCCAATTGTCTTAATCATTCTAGATGGCTGGGGGTATCGTGAACCCCCAGCCTTCAATGCGATTGCAACTGCCAAAAAACCTGTCTGGGATAAGCTTTGGCACGACTGCCCGCACATGACCTTGTCCGCCTCTGGTGTAGACGTCGGATTGCCCGCAGGGCAAATGGGGAACTCAGAGGTTGGCCACTTAACGATGGGAGCTGGCCGGGTGGTTTTTCAAGATTTGCCCAGGATCTCCGCTGCCATTGCAGACGGAAGCTTTAACCAAAACCCAATTTTTTTAAAAACTTTAGATGCGCTTGTACAAACCCAACAAACACTTCATATTCTAGGGCTGCTCTCGAACGGCGGTGTTCACAGTCATGAAGAACACCTTTTTGCGCTGGTACGTTTGGCGGCAAAACAGGGTGTCCAAAATATTATGATCCATGCATTTTTAGATGGGCGTGACACGCCGCCACAAAGTGCAAAAGAATCCTTAGCAGCACTGCAAGCGGTTTGTCGTTCTATTCCAGCGCCCATACAAGCCCGAATCGCTTCTCTCAGCGGACGTTATTACGCAATGGATCGTGACCAGCGATGGGAACGCACAAAAGCAGTCTATGAACTGCTAATAGAAGGCAAAAGCGACTATTTTTTTACAACGCCCGAGGAAGCTTTAAGTGCTGCTTATGCTCGCGGCGAAACGGATGAATTTGTAAAGCCCAGCATTATCACCCCTTCTGCATTAATTGAGCCCGGGGATACGGTTATTTTTATGAATTTTCGCGCAGATAGGGCACGACAACTTAGCCAAGCATTAACCGATCCCCATTTTACAGGGTTTCCGCGCCACCTTTGGCCTAAATTATCCAATTTTGTTACCTTAACAGAGTATTCAGACAAGCTGGCCGCCCTGGTTGCCTTTCCGACTACCCCATTGAATAATACGCTGGGTGAATATCTGCAGAAACATGGGATTAGACAATTAAGAATTGCCGAAACAGAGAAATATGCACACGTTACTTTTTTCTTTAATGGGGGAAAAGAAACGCCTTTTGAAAAAGAAGAAAGAATTTTAATTCCTTCCCTTAAAATCCCCACTTACGATTTACAACCTGAAATGAGCGCCAGTGAAATCACTAGCCAGCTGCTCAAAGCCATTCAAGATAAATCTTATGACGTCATTATATGCAATTATGCGAATGCCGATATGATAGGTCATACCGGCAATTTTAAAGCGGCTGTCCGCGCCATTGAAACACTCGACGATTGTTTAGGGAAAGTCATTGAAGCTTTACGAACTGTCGGTGGAGCAGCACTGATTACTGCCGATCATGGCAATGCAGAGAAAATGTTTGATGAAGCCAATCTGCAACCCCACACCGCCCATACGGTTGAACCTGTCCCTTTTATTTATGTGGGACGTCCTGCAAGATTGGCCAAAACAAAAGGTTCGCTTTCTGATATAGCACCTACTCTACTCTCTTTATTAAACTTGCCCATTCCATCTGAAATGACAGGAACCCCTCTTATAAACTTACTTTTTTGAGCTATTATTACTAATAAACTTACAGGTTCCCATCAATAAGACACACACATGACCAACAACATGATAGGTCTTTTGTATTCTCATCAGAGGTTTGCCCATGACGCCACCCTATAAAATTTGGTCCATTTGTATCAGAGGGGCTTTTCTGATCGTTATGCTATTAACCATTTTTAATTTTTGGTATGTGGGACGAAAAGACGATTATTACAACCAGTATATTTTTTACACCAATGAATTAAGAGTCAGTAGCCAAAGAATTTCAAAACACAGCATCGAGGCAGTCACACACCCTCAAAAAAACATCTTTGACCTCATCACCAATATTCGAGATCAATATTCACAGTATTTGGACATTTTGGAAAATGGACTGTATCAAAACGGAAAAGAAATGCTTCCCCCCAGTCCAGAAAAAATTAAAAACCTAGAATTAAAGGTCGTACAAAACGTTTGGGATCAAGAAAAAGAACGCATCAATACTATTTTGAGCAACCAAGATATTATTATAGAAATAAACCATATCATTGAAGAGTTCGACTCAAACCTGCACAAAATAAATGATATTTACTGGGAAATAACGAAAGAAATCGCAAAAAACACGATTGTCACTAAAGTGTTTTTACTTGCCGAAACGATGCGGGACGTTTTTCACGTTAAAGAGACCATCGATAAAATTTTGGATATCCGAAACACAACGCCTGCGAATGAATTGAACAAAGAACTTTCTGATTTCCTCGCCCGCCTGGAAAGTAAAGCGCAGGAAGTCGAAGAAACGATTGGAGAACCTAAGTTTAACGCTAATCTCATGCAAATCCGCACCTTGCTTAGATCTATTCAAGGAAATGTTCAAGAAATTTTCAAAACGGGGGAAAAAATTAACCAGGTACAATCCGCCGCATTAGGCATTTATGATATCAATGTTCCTTTTTTAGATTCTGCAACTGCGCTCGCGCTTGCATACGCCAAAGAGGCACAAGAGGGTTACATCACTAAAGTAACCGGGTATATTTTAAGTACTTTGTCTGTTTTGTTGTTGGCCGGACTTCTGTATCTCTTCTATAAAGAAAATCAATACAGCCTGGAAGTTAGTAAAAAACGAAATAAGGATTTAGAAGAAGAAGTTTCAACCTTAATCAATGAGATCAAAGATGTTGCCACAGGAAACTTGGCTGTAAAAGTCACCATCAGCACAGGGGTCACAAAACATATTGCACAATCTGTCAACTACACTCTAAATGCTTTGCGAAAACTTATCTCGAACATCAACAAAACCACACAAAACACCTCTCAAGTTTTATTAAAGGCTCAAAAAATAACAAAAAATTTGGCCATTGCAAGCGAACGTCAAGAAAAAGAAATTAATAATGCTACCGCCTCTGTGCAAACCATCGTCAACTCGATTGAAGAGGTCTCTTCAACTGCTCTACAATCAGAAGCCGTAGCACTTGATTCTGTAAAAATTGCTCATGAAGGTGTAAGCGTTGTGAATAACACCATTGTTGGCATGCAGAAAATCCAAACACAAATTCAGGAAATGTCAGAAAAAATTAAAAGATTAAGCGATGGCTCTCAAGAAATAGGGGAAATTGTTGCGCTGATTGATGGGATTGCAGAACAAACAAACATTTTATCTTTAAATGCCGCTATTCAAGCTGCCATGGCAGGAGAAGCAGGGAAAGGTTTTGGGGTGGTCGCAGATGAAGTCCAACAATTAGCGGAAAAGGCCAGTTATGCGACCAGAGAAATTAGTTCATTGGTGCGTTCTATTCAAACGGATACCCTGCAAGTCATTACTGCCATGGAACAAACAAGAACCGAGGTACTGGAGGGCGCGAAGTTAGCTAAAAATGCAGGACAATCTTTAGAAAACATTGAACAAGTGTCCGAAAAATTGGCAACCCTAATTAAAAGAATCTCGGATTCTTCGCGCACACAAGCAATCCTGTCTACAACCATTTCAGAAATGATGGATGTCATTAAAGAAATAACGAAAACGACAGCGGGCAGCAGCGTCGACACAAACGCTCTTATTGTTAACCTTACTCAATTGGTCGACGATCTTTGCCGTTCTATTGCCGAATTCCGATTAGGTGATAAAAAATAAGCTATACCCCCCTAGGAAAACATTTTGTCTCGGTCGCTAAACTCGCTTCGCTCAAACAACTCTCCCTCGCAAAATATTTTCCTGGGGGGGTATATCAAGAGTGGTTTTATAAAAAGTATATAAAAATCCAGTATTTAGGGTGAACTTAAAGCTTAACCTACCAGAAATAACTTGTTTCTTGACCCTGGCAAGCAGTATGATTGGATAAATGCAGCAAAGAGACAAAATACAGATTATACTTTGTAAAATCCGAGGAAATACTTTCTCGGTCGTGTAACAAAAGGACTTGAGTAAGTCGAACAAATCTTTCCTTGGGGATCCCGTACATGCAATTATATAGAAACAAATTTATCACTCTGATAAGCATTATTGGGTGCCTGTCAGTATTCTCTGGCGCCCTTTTTGCCGCAGAAGTTAAAGACACCGATACCAAAGAAGTCAAAAATGAAAAACTCCCCATTGCCGATTTGCAAAGATTTACGAAAGTCATTGAATATATTAAAGAATATTATGTTAAACCCATAAACGATGATGTACTGTTTGAAAATGCCATGCGTGGAATGTTACAAGGGCTTGATCCGCACTCTTCTTACTTGGATGTTGAAGAATTTTCAGATTTGAAAGCAAGCACCGCTGGAAAGTTTGGAGGATTAGGCGTAGAAATCTTGCCCGAAGATGGATTTATCCGTGTCATTAGTCCCATTGACGATACCCCTGCTCAACGAGCGGGCGTCCAAGCAGGTGATCTGATTGTTCGTTTAAACGACACCCCTGTTAAAGGGTTATCCATGCGCGAAGCCATAGAAATGATGCGTGGCGAAAAAGGCACCAAAATTCTATTGACTATTATTCGTCAAGGCGAAAATAAACCCCTACAAATCAGCGTTATACGCGATACCATTAACGTACAAAGTGTCCGTAGTAAAATGCTAGACGACAACTACGGGTATCTCCGCGTTTCTCAATTTCAAAGTAACTCTGGCGATGATCTATCACGCGCAGTACAAGCACTTAAGAAAAACAATGGTAAGCTAAAAGGTTTAATTTTGGATTTAAGAAATAATCCTGGCGGCGTATTAGATACCGCCGTACAAATCGCTGATGCCTTTTTAGATAAAGATAAAATAAAGCAATACGACAACGTGATTGTTTATACAAAAGGACGTATGGGTTCTCAAATCATTGAAAAAGCACATTCCGGGGACATTTTAAACGGCGCACCGATTGTCGTACTGGTCAATAGCGGCTCTGCTTCTGCCTCTGAAATTGTTGCAGGTGCCCTGCAAGATTATAAACGTGCAGTGATTGTGGGTACCCAAACTTTTGGGAAAGGATCTGTACAAACAGTACTTCCGCTTAAAGACAATCGCGGACTTAAATTAACCACTGCTTTATACTACACACCCGCTGGTCGTTCTATTCAAGCAACAGGCATTAAACCGGATATTACGATACCGAATGTTAAAATTCCTGCACCCAATGATAAAGACAAAGAACAAAATGCCCTCCTGTTAAGAGAGGAAGACTTACAAGGGCACTTGGAAAATGGAAATAAATCGGGCGCTGAAAGCAAAACCGTTGAAAACAAAACCGTTGAAAACAAAACAGAAGGAAAAACGGAAAACAAGGCTGATTTAATTTATACCGATTATCAATTATATGAAGCGCTGAATATCTTAAAAGGACTTACGCTTACGAAGTCGTAATCATTTGTTTTAATTTTAACAACGCATGTTTTTCTAGTTGACGAATACGCTCTGGAGAAACTTGATAAGATTCTGCCAATTCTTGAAGAGTGGATTTTTTATCTTCTAATAACCAACGCTTTTCTATAATATCTTGGCTGCGAGGATCGAGTGTTCGAAATGCATTTTTAAAACGATTTTCAGCATGTTCGCCCCAATTTTCTGCCTCTAACTGAAACGCTGGATTTGCGGTTTCGTCTTCTAAATATTCCGCGGGCGCTAAGGCGCGCGAAGCATGGTTCTCTTGACAATCTTCGGTCGGCGCATCAAATTGCATGTCACGAGCATTTAAACGTTCTTCCATGCGCCTAACCTCTACAGGAGAGACACCTAAATCTTTTGCAACGGCATCGATTTCTGCTTGACTGCTCCAACCCAAACGTTTTTTGGCACTTCGTAAATTAAAGAATAATTTCCGTTGAGCTTTGGTGGTGGCTACTTTAACAATACGCCAATTGCGTAAAACATATTCATGCATTTCTGCCTTAATCCAATGTACTGCAAATGAGACTAAGCGAACCCCCATGTTCGGATCGAATCTTTTAACCGCTTTCATTAAACCAACGGTCCCTTCTTGAACCAAATCAAGCAGCGGTAAACCATACCCTAAATAACCCCGGGCAACGCGTACAACATAACGAAGGTGCGCCAAAACAAGTTTTTGAGCGGCTTGTAAATCCCCCTGTTCTTGATATTGGGCGGCTAAGGCGTATTCTTCTTCAGGGCTTAAATAAGGAATTGCGTTTACACGCTGTATATAGGCCTCTGGGCTGCCAATGGGCAGCTGGGGGGAAACAATTTGTAAGGCTGTTGCTGTCATATCCATACTTTAATATTAACTCTAATAGTCTTTAAATCTAGCTCTAAACGTATTCTAACACTTCTTAATTAAATTGTGAATCTAGGCTTTAGCGCTAATAATACTGTTTTTATATATAGTTATATTGATAATTTAAACTAAATTAAAGTATCATTAATATTAATGGCAAACCGGAGAGATATTTTAATGAGCACTCTAGAAGCAGTAACCGATAATTCTTTTGATACCGATGTACTACAATCATCACAACCCGTTTTAGTAGATTATTGGGCCGAATGGTGCGGACCGTGCAAATTAATTACACCGGTCTTAGAAGCCGCTGCTAAAGACTATACAGGCAAAGTTAAAATTCTAAAAATGAATGTCGAAGAAAATACAGCCACTGCCGCTAAATATGGCGTTAAGGGTATCCCGACTTTAATTTTATATAAAAATGGGAAAATAGCAGCCACAAGAGTGGGAACTGTCACAAAAGCTCAATTGTCTGATTTTTTAGACAGTCATTTATAAATGATATTAAAAAAAATAGAAGACTGGACTACTCAATGGCTCAAATTGGTGCTAGACTGTAACCGTTAAACAATAATGAACTGCTTAACCACCATTAGAATGGATTAAGCAGGATCTAAATCCCTTCAACATTAACCTACTAAGCTAAATCTTTTTATGAACTTAACTGAACTGAAATTAAAATCTCCAACGGAACTCATGGCTATTGCGCATACTTTTGGCATTGACGACGTCGCTCGTGCCAGAAAGCAAGAAGTAGTCTTCGCTATTTTAAAAGCACATGCTAAACGCGGCGAAGATATTTATGGCAATGGTGTACTTGAAATTTTACAAGATGGCTTTGGCTTTTTACGCTCCGCCGACAGTTCTTATTTGGCAGGACCAGACGATATCTACGTGTCTCCAAGCCAAATCCGAAGGTTTAGTTTAAGGACCGGTGATGAAATTCACGGTAAAATCCGCCCCCCTAAAGAAGGTGAACGCTATTTTGCTTTACTAAAAGTCAACGAAATTAATTTTGAACCGCCAGAAATTACGCGTAATAAAATTGCATTTGAAGATCTGACACCGTTACATGCCAATGAACGGCTGGTCATGGAAATTGGAAATGGCTCAACAGAAGATATTACAAGCCGAGTCATCGATCTTGTTTCACCCATTGGTAAAGGGCAGCGCGGCCTGATTGTATCGCCGCCTAAAGCTGGTAAAACGGTTATGTTGCAAAACATTGCCAATTCCATTGCGGTTAATCACCCAGAATGCCATCTCATTGTTTTACTCATTGACGAACGCCCTGAAGAAGTAACCGAAATGGCTCGCTCTGTTCGTGGAGAAGTTATCGCCAGTACCTTCGACGAACCTGCTAGCCGCCATGTCCAGGTGGCAGAAATGGTTATTGAACGCGCCAAACGTTTGGTAGAACACAAGCGAGATGTGATTATTTTATTGGATTCTATTACCCGCTTGGCACGTGCGCATAATACCGTTATTCCACCTTCTGGTAAGGTATTAACAGGTGGTGTAGACGCGAATGCTTTACATAGACCAAAACGTTTCTTTGGTGCCGCACGAAATATTGAAGAAGGCGGCAGCTTAACCATTATAGCAACCGCGTTAATTGATACCGGCTCTAAAATGGATGAAGTTATTTACGAAGAATTCAAAAGTACTGGTAATATGGAGCTCCATCTGGATCGACGTATTGCAGAAAAACGTGTTTATCCTGCCATTAATATTGCACGCTCTGGTACAAGACGAGAAGAATTGCTTGCGGATGCGGAATCCCTTAAGAAAATGTGGATCCTCCGAAAATTACTTCATCCTATGGATGATTTGGCTGCAATGGAATTCCTGATGGAACGTCTTCGAGATACAAAGACTAACGAAATATTCTTTGATTCGATGAAACGGGCAGCGCAATAATCGTTAACTATAATCTCGAAATTCTGCCTCTCTGCCAATAAATTTTGAGTGCGTGTCATTTGTCATTATTGAACCCCTATTACTGTAAATAGTATTTTTGCTGTTTACAGTAATAATTTAAGCGGCGATTCCATTACTGTAAATAGCATTTTTGCTGTTTACAGTAATGGCAATGGGGTCTCGACTTCGAACTTAATTTGCAGTTGAGATTTGATCCCCACGATGGATACTTAGCGACCTGCTGTAGCGATAGCAGCAGAGGGGATAGCAGCAAAGGGGGCAGCAGCGGCAGCACCCACAACAGCTATTGCGCTTGGCGCTTGTAATCCCTGTGCTTCTGCGGAAAGCAGTAAGGGAGCACTGGGGCTACCAGCTGCACTAACACTACCGTCAGTGCATAGACCCAGGTCATCCGGAGAAACAGTAGGTACCTCCTGGTCAAGCCGTTTTTTAACCTCATCAAGGCTAATTTGGCCAAGAATATCTTCTTTTTTAATGGCACCCATACTATGGGCAACTATATGCCAGTAGGTTAGTTTGGCACCTCGTGCTTCCTTATAAGTAAAACCTTCTTCTAAGAGATGACGTCGGGCTTCGGGTAATGCATTTATGGCTCTATACGGTATTCCGAGTTTTTTCGATAATTCAAAACTACTCATATTAAAGTTTTCAGAGGCATCTTCCAATGGCAAACCCTCGTTTAAGGCAGACAGTGTACAGTAATCGAGAGGGGCTAGTTGATCGAGACTGTACTTATTTAACAGAACATAAACGCAGTCGTTCTCATAAACATGTTTTCGTTGGTGAATCCTTTTAATATCTTGCAAAGTATATCGACGACTTTCAAGCAGTTTGACGTCCATTTCATTGAAATCTTTTACGCCACATTCAAGAATTTCTTTTAGTGTCACTGCTTTTGATTGTAATAGACTAGATAGGTGATGCATAACGGGTGAATTACCTATTTGTTGTCCGAGCTTTGTTACATCTTCTAAAGCCTCTCCTTCTACCACCATCCGTATTTGATAGAAACTGAATTTTTGCTCGACGAATGTTGTTAAATAAATTCCCCTCTGATGAAGTGCAAGAATTTCATTCTCACTCGGCACACAGGGAAGTGAGAGTATCTTGTTTAAGTCTTTTTGTTCATATCCTAATTTAATAAAAGAATTTTGAAACGTACCTTGAACAGCAACAGACCCAGCAACGGAACCAGCGGTAGCACTCATGAGTAATCTCCAATTAAGGTTAAAATAGTCCGTCATTATTATATATTAAAATGTCCGCTACAAGAAGTAAAAAAACAAACTCTTGCCCCCTAAACCGTAGTAGTTTCAGTAGTCCGACTTAGCCTCTCGTATAGTAAGCCATACTTTTTTTCTCTCATCAAGAACAAAAAACTGCGGAATCGAGTTTACACTGTTTCATAAGCACTCACGCTGGAAGCACCTGCAATCAATGCAGCGTTTTCCTCTGTGATTAACCAACGTTTTCGTTCTGCTCGCAGTGTATTCGTTTGAATGGCTTGGCGAATTGAAAACATTAAACGATTCATAAATGCCACATTATGGATTGTAATTAATTGAGCCCCTAATAACTCCTTGGCTTTCAGCAAGTGATGCAAATATCCGCGCGAATATTTTTGACAAACCATACAAGGGCAATCTGGTTCAATGGCTTGTTCATCTAATCGAAAAATTGCATTCATTAGATTAATGTGATCCCCATTCTTTCCTTCTGGTAAATGACTTGGCCGAACCAACGCACCACCATGACGCGCTAACCTAGTTGGGTGCACGCAATCGAAAGTGTCAATACCTTGCTCAACACCTGAAAAAATATCGGAAATACCGCCAATGCCTAACAAATGTGTCGGTCTTCCTGGATTTAATTGCGAGGCTGCCAATGCAACCACTTCCCTCATCTGTGTTTTATCGGCCCCCAACGATCCACCAATGGCTTGTCCAAAAAAAGGCTGGTTATTCACAAAATCGCAACTCTCTGCTCGCAGATCTTCATAAACACCACCCTGAACAATCCCATAGAGCGCTTGCCGACCATCATCACCCCGTGTAAATTCCTGTAAGCTTCGTTCTGCCCAACGATGGCTCATTTCCATGGATTTTCTTGTGTAATCTTTATCGACATGGAAAGGCGTACACTCATCTAATACAACCACTAAATCAGGACCTAAACTCCGTTGGATTTCGATAGATTTTTCTGGTGTTAGTAAATGCGCCCGTCCATCTAAATACGATCTAAATAAGGCACCTTCTTCCGTAATTTTTAATAGCGATTTATTGCCTGTATTTCCACGACGTCCTTTAATTTCATCCGCAACCGATCCGTGTCCCAAACTAAAAATTTGAAAGCCACCAGAATCTGTTAATATTGGCCCATCCCACCCCATAAATCGATGCAACCCGCCTAATTTTTCAATAACCTCTGCGCCCGGTTGAATCATCAAATGGTAGGTATTGGATAAGATAAATTGTGTGCCGGCCGCTTTCATATCCGAAGGCGAAACCGCTTTAATAGCCGCTTTAGTGGCACAAAAAATAAATGCCGGTGTTTCAACCACGCCATGGGGTGTTATTAAACGGCCAAGACGCGCGCGACTTTCTTTTGAACGCTGATAAATCGTAAAAGAAAAATTATTGTACATATAATGACCTTTTTAACGGCAGAAACGCTTTGCTCATATACATCACGGGCGCAGAAAGAACCCCAATCAATGCACGTGTAATCAATGTGCCCAAAATATAAGTAAAAATCAATACAGAAATGTTGACGGGTGTTGGTGATAAAAGCATCCAAGCTAAAACACTAAACAACACTGTATCAACGAGTGCTGAAATCCACGCAGAAACGGTGGTACGCAGCCATAACCATCGCTTTCGGGTAAGTTTACTTATCCATTGAAACACCCCAATATCGCTTAATTGACTAACGGCAAACGCTAATAAACTGGCCAATAATATACGAGGCGAAGGCGTAAATAATAAAGACATCGCCTGTTCTGTTAATGCCATGTGTTCTGTCCCCGGTGATCCAATCGCACCTGCAGGCAAAGAAGGATAGCCAACAGCCATAATCATTAATAGTGTCATTAAAATTTGTGCAGAAAAACAAAACCAAATACCCATTTTGGCTGCTGCTTTCCCATAATACTCTGTCAGAATATCGCTGCACAAATAAGTGGTCGCAAAAACCACCGTCCCCAATGCAACGGGTTCTGCCCCCACACTAAATTGCACACCTTTGAGCACTTGGATATTCGAAGCCAAAACAGCCACAATATTGTAAAGATACAGTCCTTGTGCACCAAAGAACCGTAAAAGCAGCAAAATTGCCACCATACACACGCCAAACAGAATGAGAGAAGTGACTTCTGCGGGTAAGCCTTGTAAAAATTCGATAAAAGGGGCAATGAGTAAGGTATCCATAGTCAGTACTTTATAATTCACTTATTTTCTAATTAGTTGAAAACTTATACAGGAATTTTGACTTGTTGTCAACGGCATTTTACCACCCATAGGGGGTCTAAACCTATTGATTTTATTCACATTTCCAATGAATATAGTCTTTTAAAAATCCAAGCGCAAATAATTGAATTTCTTTGGTGGGCGCAGTTTTTGGGTTGATATTGATACTATCTTGAATATACATTTTACCCGTTTTTAAACTTGGTGAGGAAAGCAATTCGTCAAGTCGAGCAACCCGTTGTGGATAGGGTATTTTTTGATCTTCTGGAGATTCTGAAAAATCAAACCAAGTCGTGGCGGTTAAAAAGGCGGTTCGTTTTTGAGCCAAACAAACTTGTCTCAATTCAGCAGGAGTGGGTTTATGTTGAAAATAGGCTTCTAGAAAACCCTGTTGTTGATCTGAATTCATCCCAGATAGCAAAGTTAAATATCCCAAATCCATATAAGGATCGCTTTGAGTGGCAGATGCCCAATCGATGATGTATATATTTGTACCAGACACAATAATATTAGAAGCATTTAAGTCACCATGCGAAAACACGAGTTCTGAAGACGTGTTGGTTGCCATGTACTGTTCATACAGTTGTTTGTAAATCGTCGGGAATGCGACTTGCTTATCGAGACTGCGTGAATAATGTTTTTTGACTCGATCTACTTGCGTACGAGAGACAGCAAATGCCCCCTGATAATGATGCATTTTTCTTAAAGCGATACCAAGATTTTTTAATATGTTTTTATTTTCAAGATCTGCCTTGGTTAAAGTATGGCCTTCGATAAAATCCATAATGATAATTGAATGGTCGGGATCATGATAAACAACTTTTGGCGCAATCCCAAGCTTGCTTGCAATCAGTGTCGCTTGGGTTTCTTCAGCCGAATGTTTTTTTGACAATAGGCGAAGCACATATTTTTTATCGTGATGGGTAAACAGAAAGAGCTGTGTAGGACTAAAACCGCCATGAACCGGCTCAAACTGTATCTTTCCGCTTGGCGTTTTAACAATGCGGGGAATGCCTTGTTGAATAGCATTTTGGTAATCTGGGAATTTTTGCAGCAGCTCACTATAAGATATAGGTTCTGCGATACAAATCTGAGAAAAAAAACAAATAAAGAATATAAAATATCTTTTAAACATGCTGTTACTCACTTTTATTTTACGAAACATTATGTTGAAACTCGTCAGTATAGGAGCTTATTTTAAGAAGATCTTTTTGTTTTAAATGATCTAAAAATTGGTTTATTTCGCCGTGAAAATGCTCCATACAGTGTTGTACAATATTCTTTTCAATGATGGAGGTTTCCTTTGCCTGCTTCCAACAAAAATCAAATATTTTCAAGAATAAATTGCTGGATGCTGATTCATATTGTTTGGTCTCGGGTAAATTTCTTCTGTGTGCGTTTCGAATCCCCCGGTGTATAAACCAAAGCCTATTCATAAAATCGGTTTGCTTTTTTTCAAAAATTTTTGCAATCTTACGAACTCTCCCAACTTCCGGAGACAGGCTGGGATAAGTATAATAAGTTCTGTCATCGTCTTTTATTTCGATGGGAAAATCTCGGCGAGCCATTTTATAAGCAGCTGTATTGGGAATTAATAACAACTCTGTAAAAAACTTATTCATTTGAATATTCCCAACGTTTTTTAAGAATTTTACGTTTTCATCTATATCTTCTTCTGTAGTCCAAGGTGTAAACATAATAAAACCATAAGTACAATCTACTCCCACTTCATTTAATACTGCCAGCGCATCAATATTTTCTTGTACGGTGGTTTGTTTATTCATTTTATTTAATATTTTTTGACTGCCGGATTCAACGCCTAAATACACGCGAAAGAGACCCGCCTCTTTTAATTTCTGTAATAAGTTTTTGCTTTTAGAAATAGAAACTGCTCGACCTTCAATATGAAATTTAATACCAGGCACTTCCTGCTTAACCAAATCAGCAAACTCTAGTGCTCTTGCGTGTTCAGAGGGGCCAATAAAATCGGAATCAATAAAACGAAATGTCTTTAAGGTTGGGTTTTGCTTTTTGAGATGTTTGATTTCTTCAACGACACTCCGCGCACTGCGGTGCCGCCAAGGCGAACCAGAACCTATGCCAATAAAAGGACGGATAGCGCAAAAAGTACAACAAAAAACGCACCCACGACTGCCTTCCATATACACTTCGTCATATTCGCCCATCTTATCAATTAAATAACGTTTCGGCCAAGGCAGCGTATCTAGATCTTCCAATATTTTTGCACGTTCAGTGGTGATTACTTTATTTTGCTGTGTATCATAATAGGCAATGCCTTTAATATTACGAAAATCTTGTTGGCTCATTAGGGTATTCAGCAGTTCATCAAAAACAATTTCTCCTTCCCCCATCACAATGGCTGTTGTTTGAGGGAGCATTTTAAAACTTCTCTCTGGTTGTAACGTCGGAAAATAACCGCCCAATATAACGTGGATTTTTTTATGGTTATGATTATCCATTGGTAAGAAAATATTCAAAAAATCTTGACACCATTCTGCGCCTTCGCCTGTCCAGATGGAAAAACCTAGGACATCAAAACCTTCATTTTCTAATAACGCTTTTGCTTGGTTAGGCGTGTAGTTATGAAAACGTGCATCACATAAAGTAATTGTATGGCCTCTTTCTTCCAAGTATGCCCATAAATAACCTAGGCCTAAGTTTTCATTTAAAAAATTGGCGTTACGGTAAGATCCCTTATCATTTGGGCTAATCAAAGCAATTTTCATGGTTTGTAACTCACTTAGGGCTTGTCAAAAAATAACTTTCCCTTTTTTTGACTCGCTTCTGAACTCGCTACGCTCAAACATGCATCCGCTCGCCAAAAAAAGGGAAAGTTATTTTTTGACAAGCCCTTATGTTCCCTGTGGATAATCCTACCAAAAAAATCACTTAAAATAAATGGGCAATCCCTTTAAATATGAATAATCCAGTGGTATTATCCTAAAAAATTAGGAAGCCAATGATGTTTACGCGTTTTAAAATTAATTATTTTCTTATTTTAATCTGTTTCTTTCTATGTCAAGATTTGGCGAATGCCGCTGTCCAACCGCCGCAGATTACGCCAGAACAATTTACACAGACAGAATTTAAATTAATAGTATTTTTAGGAAGACCAGGCGCTGGGAAAGGAACTCTAGCGCAACACCTGATTAGTCGGGGTTATAAACATATATCCGTCGGTGATCTGTTAAGAGAAGAACTGCGACAAAATTCTGCATTGGGGTTAAAGTACCGAAAATATATAGAAACTGGCCATTCTCTATTGCCTCCAAATGTGGTGGAATCCATTATCTTTAAAAAAATTGTTTCTTCCATTCATAGCCAAGATAAATTAGTATTAGACGGTTTTCCACGGACCATCTCTCAGGCGCAGGCCTTGGAAACACTATTAAAAAAGAATCAAGTAGATCATGCGGTTCGTTATATATACATAAAAACTTCTGAAAAAAATGCCAAAGCAAGAGTGTTAGGGCGTCAAGTTTGTACAAACTGCCACGCTGTGTACCATATTAAGTTCTGTCCACCCGTTTCTTCTGGTATTTGTAATCACTGCAAAAATAAATTGATACAACGCTCTTCAGATAATGAGCGTGATATTCTAAAAAGAATGGATGTTTATAATACTTCTGTTCATGGCGTGATACAATACTATAAAAAATCTAGAAATTTATTAGAGATAAATGGGAATAAGACGATTGCACACTGCATTAACAGTTTAGATCGTCGGGTTTAACCATTTTTACACCGGTTCAAATTCAACGGTTGCTAACCTCTGGGCTAAGACAATTTCTAAAAATTTAGGGTGCAAATTAGCTTGAGGCAGGCGTTGAATGTCAATCCAACGATACGCATCATGTTCTTTGATGTCGAAGGTAATTTTTTTCGTTTTTACAGGTACTTTTAAGAGAAACTCTCTGGCTTGCTGTTGCTTTATTTCAAAATCAAAAAAATGGATAAATTGAAATAGATTTAAATCTTGTATCAATAAACCGGTCTCCTCCTGTAGCTCCCGTTGAGCGGCGGCTAACAGGCTTTCAGAAAATTCAATTTTGCCGCCCGGCAGCTCTTCTTGATTTGGAAGATGATCATCCTTTTTTCTACGTAAAAGTAAAATCTGATTAGTATTGGCATTTTTATAGACGACGAATACGCGCACAAGTAATTTATCAAAATTGAGATTTCTGGCTTCTACGAGCAAATTATTTAACATTATACATCCGGTGTCATTTGTGCTTGAGAAGGTTTTGGTAAGGAATCGTATTCTATAGCCAATTTTGCAAGCGCTCCATTTTGTAAATATAACGTTAAAAGAGGTAAAAGCAGATCGTGCCGATGCGACGTAGACACTCGAATAGGAACGGTTGGATGAGTTTCTGGTTCTATCCCTGTATTATCCTGACGTACGGTTAACAGTGTAAGATTATTTAATGGAAAATCCATAGGGCTGGGCTTTTTTGATCCCAATAATTGTATGCCTTTCTGATAATCCACTTCTGAAAAAACGCCATGCTGGCAATGAACAAAATGATTGCTAAACAATTCCGAAAGACCATCATCCATATCATCTATAATTAAAAAATGTTCTATGTTATAAGTCGTTGCATTCATTTGCAACCATGTATCAATCATTTCTCCTCTGTTGAAAACAAACGGGTACGGTGTACATTCTGAACTTAACCGAGTGGAAGCTTTTATTTTTTTACTGAGCGTTTTGTCGATAATATGCTCAGAAAATTTATGTTCTTTAAACAATTCTTTTAGAGCGGAAACTGATAATTTTGTTCTCCAGCTGCTTGAAATAACAATCACGCACCGATGGCCTTTCTCTTCAATGTCGGCAACCAATTTATGTAAAAAATTTAAAGCATCTTTGTTAAAATTATTAACGCCAATCTCTCGAAGCTTAGCAATGTCTCCTTCTTTTATCGCCTTATAAAAAATCTCAAATATCGGGGTTGTTATCTTTAAGTCGAGAAGAACTCCATCAATGTCTAAAATGACCGCTACCGTTTTTTTTTCGTGAGCAATGGTTTCTAGAGGTTTTTTCATGAATACTCCTGTTCATTTTCAATTATCAAGGGAGAGCCTTCCAAGTGAAGGATGAGTTCAGCATATATATTTTCAAGAATATCGAAGACTTTATTAATCAGTTCTTTAATTTGTGTTGGGGAATTATATAAATTAAAGTTAATTTTATATTGCTTAAGTTCTATAAGGAACACAGAACTGATATTCGGAAAATATTCTTGGAATAGGTCTTGGTCGATTTCTTCATTTTCGCACTCTGCTAAAATAAATAAACTGTTTCTAATAAACTGCTTAGTTCTTTTTAACAAGTGGCATAAAAAACTTTGAAGCTCGTTATCGTCTAGGTTCAAAAATCTAGATCTTAATTCATGGATTAAATATGAAATGTTGGCCAGGCAGTCTAGTTTAAGTTCTTTTAAGTTAACAATCCTGTTAACAGGTGCTTTATCTCTTAAAAGCGAAATAGAGGCAGCCAGTTGTTTACTATAATATATAGGCTTAATTCCATGGTGATGGAATCGACTAAAGAAATCTTTTTTGCTTACGACCGTAATGGAAAGTTTATAAGAAAAAATTTTCTTTATTTTTTGATATAGCATTTGTATTTGATTTAGTACCTTTGAATCTACTTTTTCTACAATAATGCTTAAATCTAAGTCTGACCAATTAGGAATAAACGTGTGTTCTGCTTTGGAGGCGCCTCCCCGGGCTAGGAGATCGTAGACACCCTCAATTTTTTTCCCATCTTCAATAAAAAGAGAGATGGCGTCATCAGCAAGCTTTCTAATGAGATTGATATCATTGCTTTTTGATACCCTGAATTCGGAGGTTTCAATCATTAATGCATACCCCTAAAAATACTGTCTTAAACATTAAATAGCGTTTCCAATTTTGTAGAAAGCGTAATGCCTTTGCTATGCGTATACTTTTGTTTGTAAGCATTGTCTCCTGGGATCCTAAATTCTGAGTTCTGTTCTTTAATAAAATTGGCAAGCTCATGAATGCCTTCTAAAAAAAGAATTTGATCGGTAAAGCTTTCTATATCTAAGGCTATAAATAAGTCGCCTTTATTAGGCTTCTCATTCATATCCCGGGTTCCGGTCACTTTTGGATTCATAACACCCCCTATCAAATTGCCCGCTAAGATGCTGACGAGCATGGAAATAATATTCCCTTTAATATTACCATCCAAGGATTGTAACCCACCTTCTAACGCTTTAGCAGCATCATGGGTATTAAAGCCCATATTATCGACTGCCCAACCTAAGGGGATTGATTTATTTTTTGCCAAATATTCGTGAATCAAACCGCGAGAAACCTTAGAAGTTGCGAAATCTGCCGTAATGGGATGCAATGCGTAAGGTAAAGAATAAGAAATGGGATTCGTTCCAAATGTTTTAATTTTGCCCCCTTTAATAACAACCGCAGGGGATGAAGTTGACATGGCAATACCAATACATCCATTTTGACTGGCTATTTCGCTGTAATATGCCAATATTCCTAAATGTGACGCATTAGTGACCCCGACAATGCCAACCCCCTGTTTTTTAGCTTTTTGAACAGCCATTTCCATCGCCAGTTTCCCGGTTGGATAACCCAATCCATAGTGCCCATCCATGACTGCAATGGCGGATGACTCTCTAAGAATCGTGGGTGTGGCATTCGGATTAATCGTGCCTTGCTTTAAACCCGTCAAGATTTGAAAAATTCTATCAATCCCATGATTATGATAACCTCTTAGGGTCCCCTCCATTAGAACTTCCGTTGTAATTTCAGCTTCTGTTTCTGGAACTTTATTGAACAATAATATTTCATATATTTTTTTATAAATATATTTAATAGGAAATTTTAGTTTTGATTTTGGTTTATTCAGCAGTTGCATATGCCGCTTTTTCCCATGAGATGATGTCGCCCACTTTTACGCCCAATTCTTGCGCAGAATTTTGTGATCGGACTTTTCCGAGTTCAGGAAGGCCATAGAGAGAGCTGCCTGTAAATAAAACCCAGGTATTATCTTTTTGACTTTTCATTTTTTCTGTATAAATTCCATCGGCCTTATAAATATTATTCACAAAAATTCTAAGTTTTTCTCCCTCGCAAAAATGAGTAAGCTTGTTGGATTTTATTTTCATAAGGCCAAAATTATCGCAATGTACCACGGTGCCATTTTCTATCACAAAATCTCTTATAAAGCCCTCCTCTTTCTTTACCCCCAGATGGTCTAAAGGAAGGCCCGCAATCAGTTTTGCAGCAGTGGGTACCTGTACGTATTTGCCGCCAAAAGAATTGCCATTGACCTCTCGTGTTGTTTTGTTTTGATAAAGGTATTCAATACCAACGTCTTGGATAAGCCAGTTAAAATATCCTGAATTGTTTCCGACAAAGGTTAAACCATTTTTTGTTTTTCCAAAAATTCTTTCTGGGTTTGAGTTAAGCCCACTAACAACAACAATGAAAATGGTTTTTTCCGCTGGGTAAATTTCAGAGAAAAGTCGGATATTAAAAGCCGCATTGATAACAGAAAAGTGGTTGATCATTACAATGGGGCTGATGTTTATGTCGTGAATTGCAAAACTATCCAATTCATTTAATAAAGTCTGCCTCATTTCGTTAAAAGCAATATCCGTGCAATCGGTTAGTATAACCACATTTTTTATGGTAGGAAGATTTAGAGCATGTTTCGACCAATTTGTGTGCATTGAATAACTCACTCAATTGATTTGACCATTTGAAAAATTTATTCCTTACAGAATAGAAAAATAGTTTCACTCATGATAAATTTAGGAATCATAGACTAACTGGCTATAAAAGTATAGTCTTCTCTCGAGTTTTTCTTTGGCGGATTTATGAAAATAAAAGGATTACCATTATCAAAACTTCAATTAAAAAATTGGAATAAAGACGGTTACCTAATTGTAAAAAATGTGATTTCCACTAAAGAAATAAAACACTTGTTATCGGTTATAGATAAAATTATTGCAGAACAGGATATGCCCTCTCAGCATAAAAAAAATACAGAAAAAAACCATGGAAAAGAATATTATAACATTCATAATCCTTTTGACTATACTGATCAGTTAGACTATTTATTAGATCACCCTAATGTCTTTGATATTGTCACATTTCTAATGGGCCCCTACATTCAAGCAATGAGTTGTCATCTCTTTGTACGTCATCCAAGTAATGCAGATGCGACTAATATTGGTAAATTTCATACAGATTCGGGACCTGCTTTACAAAGAATTCTACCCGCACCTGGAAATTTACCTTTACAGATTAAAGTGCAATTTTTTTTAACAGACGTTTTGGAGGATAATATTAGTAATTTTATTGCTATTCCAGGCAGCCACCTTAAAAGAGTTAAGTATCACCACCCATATTGCCTTGTTCCTGAATGTAACCAATATCTTGAAAGAGGCGAACTCCCGCCGGATGCCAAACAGTTGAAAGTAAAAGCTGGCGATATCCTTATCCACGCATTGACCTTGTGGCACGCAGTAGCCCCTAATAAGTCTCAAAATACCAGACGAAGTATTTCTATTCGTTACGGACAGATGTGGTTTAAAGAATACTATTCCAATATGACAGAAAACATTCGTAATAGAATGACGCCGCGACAAAGAAGATTGCTTGGCGATTTTGGACAAGAAACGAGCGGCGACGTTGCCTATCGCCCACCGAAGGACCACGTGCCGCTTATGCTTGGGGATAATGTAGATAGGTTTGGTTGGACACTCTATAGCGATTGACATCGCATTGTATTTAGTTGAGGATATATAGCCCTTCAGATAAATATTTTGCGAAGGAGAGTTGTTTGAGCGTAGCGAGTTTAACGACTGAGACAAAATATTTATCTGAAGGGCTATAGGACTTAAAAAGTTTATCTCTGAAGGGGAAAATCATATGAAAAATAACAATTTGAATTCTATTTATGCAATGATTATTTGCATAGTGGTCGGCTGCATGGCTCGAATTTTACCACATCCTGATAATGTTACCCCTTTAATCAATTTAAGTTTGTTTGCTGGGATGTACTACACATTTTATAGCGCTAGCCTTTCTATTATATTTTGTACTTTATTAGGGGATATCGGTTTATCTATTTTAAAAGGCTACCCTATTTTTGGTGTGTGGTCTTTATTCACTTATTCATTTTTGATCATAACTGTTTGGGCAGGAATGTTGTTACCACACACCCGAAAAATTATCCTAATCTCTGTCCCTGCTGCTTCCTTAGGATATTGGTTATGGACAAACCTTGGCGTTTGGTTATTATACGATTATTATCCAAAAAGTTTGGATGGTTTACTCTTATGTTACCAATTGGCATTGCCATTTCTTAAAAACAGTTTAACCGGCGATTTACTGTGGATGATAATTATATTTGGATTTGGGACTAAGTTATTGCTTACTAAAGAAACCCCCGGAAAATCCATTTCTTTTCCAAACTCAAAGTCTATGGCTCCTTACCTTAAACTTTCTTAAAAAACGATGCGTAACAGAACCAAAAAATTAAAAGATATTTTGACCTCTAAAAAACTAGACTTTTTTTTAGAGTCTCATAATGGATTAAGCGCTAAGATTGTTGAAGAAGCTGGGTTTTTAGGAATATGGGCCAGTGGGCTTGCGATTTCTGCATCTTTTGGCGTGCGAGATTGTAACGAAGTTAGCTGGACGCAGGTGCTTGATACGCTCGAATTTATGACAGACGCCACCGAAATCCCCATTCTGCTGGATGCAGATACTGGCTACGGTAATTTTAATAACGTACGCCGGCTGGTTAAAAAATTGGAACAACGTAAAGTCGCCGGCATTTGTATAGAAGATAAAATATTTCCTAAAACCAATTCATTTATTAACAGTAATTGCCAATTATTAACTTCGATAGAGGAATTTTGTGGTAAAATTAAAGCGGCAAAAGATACTCAAATCGATGATGCGTTTTGCGTGGTTGCCAGAACAGAAGCCTTTATTATAGGTAAAGGTTTAGAAGAAGCATTAAATCGTTGTCGAGCCTATTATCAAGCTGGCGCAGATGCGGTTCTTGTACATTCAAAACTTTCAGTGCCTGATGAAATCATTGCATTTATGAACGCATGGAATGAAAATTGCCCAGTCATTATTGTTCCAACCACTTATTGCCAAACGCCCACCGAAGTCTTTAAAGAACTTGGCGTAAGTTTAATATTGTGGGCCAATCACATGGTTAGAGCCAGTATTTATCAAATGCAAAAAGTTGCAGCTCAAATTTATACACAGGGCTCTGTACAAACCATCGAAGACAAGATTGCTCCAGTAGAGCATATTTTTAAACTGCAAAACTATGCAGAATTAAATCTTGCAGAAAGCAAATACTTACCAAGCTATAGCCCTTCAGATAAATCTTTAACGACTGAGACAAAATGTTTATTTAAAGGGCTATAAATGAAAGACATATTCAATACCAAAAATTTTGAACATATGAAGATCCAAGATTATAAATACTGGCGTCTATATCTTCATGAATGTCAAAGTTATATCGGGAGAGTCTATCTTTTAAATAACAATACGAAAGCTTCTGATTTTATAGAACTGCCTTTGGATGAGCGGGAAGAGTTTTTTCAAATTGGGGTAAAAATAAAAATGACACTTAAGGATCTGTTTTTTCCAGATAAAATGAATTATGCAGCCCTCAGTAATGTTTTTGAAAAATTACATGTACATTTTATCCCTAGATACAAAACAAAAAGAATTTTTGAAGGGATTGAGTTTGTAGATACGCGATGGGGGCAAAACTATGCTCCTTATGAAAAATCCTTTCAAATTAGTTTTGACATTCAAAAAAAATTAATATATAAAATAAGAGAAAATCTAACAAGGCAAACTTAAAGCTTGCAATACAAAATATTTTTCTGAAGGACTATAGGAGAATAAAATGACTTACGTCGTAACAGAGGATTGTGTAAAATGCAAATTTACCGACTGCGTGCAAACGTGTATAGCGGATTGTTTTTACGAAGGTGAAAACATGCTGGTTATTGATCCTGTACAATGTATTGATTGTTCCGCTTGTGTTAATGAATGTCGAGCGGGCGCTATCCTTCCAGATACCGATCCCAAAGCACAACAATGGTTAGAAATAAATAAGAAGTATGCAGCCATTTGGCCAAACATTTCGGAGAAAAAAACGCCGCCAGCAGATGCTGAACAATGGGTGGGGGTTGAAGATAAATTTGTAAAGCATTTTAGTGAAAACCCTGCGGAGCAAGGTGTCAATAATTCGTGATGATAACGTTGTGCTGACAGTCATTGAAAGGCACTATTCTTCAGATGAAAGCATTAAATATGCTTTTCAAGATATAGCGGGCCGCCAGTTTGAATCCATCTTTTTTAAATTTTCTGCTCAAAATAAAGTCCCCTATTTTATCTGTATCTCTTCTCAAGCAGGTTGTGCAATGGGCTGTAAATTTTGTGCCACAGGGTATGGAGGATTTTTTGAAAATTTGTCCGCCGATAAAATGATGGCAGAAGTGGATATTATTCATGAAGAAATGATTCAAACTATTACGGAAGGTTCAAAAACCCCTTTTAACATTATATTAATGGGCATGGGCGAACCCTTAATGAATTATAATAATGTGGTTGAATTTTTCTATAAGTCCCGAGAAAAATTTCCATTTCTAAACAAAATATTTATCTCGACAGTGGGTATTGCAAACCGAATAATACAATTAGGCGATTTGGGATCTCTGTTAAATCTTAAACTCTATGTCTCCGTACATTCTCCTTATAATGAAGAAAGAATAAAAATTATGCCAGTCACAAAAAAATATAATATAGAAGCAGTCATAGCGGCTTGTAAAAATTTTTCTGAAAAAACAAACACACGGGTAAAAGCCGCCTATCTTTTATTGAAAGATTTTAATGATACGACACAACATGCCAAAGATTTTGCAAAATTATTAGATCCCAATTATTTTGAAGCGCAAATTTTACTTTATAACGCAACACCCAGCCTTCCTTTCGAAAGAGTATCTGACGAGTTCGCTTACGAATTTGCCAATATTCTTGCAAATCATGGCATCGAAACCGAAGTAAAAATAAGTAAAGGTCGTGATGTCAATGGGGGGTGCGGACAACTGGTTAAACAGATTAAAGAGAAGACCGCCAATCGGGTTTTAACCCCTATTCAGGTTAATAGACGCTCTTAATGGTCCTACAAATGGCATTTTAGCCTTTTACAGGACCAAAAATGGCTGCCACAACGGTCCTACAAATAGCATTTTGGCCATTTACAGGACCAAAAATGGCTGCTAAAATGGTCCTACAAATGGCATTTTGGCCATTTACAGGACCAGGCAGGGGGGCGAAATGTCGCTATTTACGGGCAGAGACAAAGAACTGGCAATACTGAAAGATCAAACGCATAAATCAATTGCTAGCCTTATAGTGATTAGAGGCAGACGACGTATTGGTAAGACCCGTTTGATAGAAGAGTTTTGCAAGCCCTTCATATCCTATAAATTTATGGGGCTACCACCTACCCCAGAAACGACCAATCAAGATCAAATCAATGAATTTCTACGTCAACTGTGTGAACAGTTTGGTTTACCAGAGATAAGCTTCAAAGATTGGGGAAATGTATTTTCATTTTTGGCCAAACAATTACCCTCAGGTCGAGTTATCCTGGTATTTGATGAAATTTCATGGATGGGTTCTAAAGATCCAAATTTTTCTGGTAAATTAAAAACCGTTTGGGACACTCTGCTCAAAAAAAATGATAAACTGATTTTAATAATATGCGGATCTGTCTCAGCATGGATTGAAGATAATATAATAAATAACACTGGCTATGTTGGTCGAATATCATGCATCATTACGCTTGAAGAGTTGCAACTTCAGTATTGTAACCAATTTTTTAAAAATCATAATGATAATATTTCAGCCTATGAAAAATTTAAATTATTGGCTGTTACGGGAGGGGTGCCTAGATATTTAGAAGAAATACGCCCGGAGCTTACCGCAGAACAAAATTTAAAAAAAATGTGTTTCACAAAAGGCTCTTTTCTATTTGAGGAATTTGATCGCATATTTTCGGACATATTTTTAAAACAGAGTGATGTCTATAAGAAAGCAGTCCTGGCATTGATGGAGGCTAAATTAAGCCCCTCAGAATTAGCAAATGCAATTGGTTTAGAACTTGGCAGTAAAATCTCTAAATACTTTAGCGAGCTAGAACTAGCGGGGTTCTTATCTAGATATTATACTTGGGATATAAAAACTGGTCATGCATCAAAACTAAGTCAATATAACATCAAGGATAATTATATTCGTTTTTATTTAAAATATATCTTACCTAATCGCCATAAAATAGAAACGGGTTCTTTTGAGGGTAAATCATTATTAAACTTACCGGGATGGACAAGCATGATGGGATTGCAATTCGAAAATCTAGTTTTGAATAATAGAAAAAGGATTTGGGATGCTCTAGAAATAAAAGCAGATGAAATTATTTGGGATAATCCATTTTTTCAGCACCATACCTCTAAAATGCCGGGTTGTCAAATTGATTATATGATTCAAACAAAATCTAAGAATCTATACATTTTTGAAATAAAGTTTTTAAGCAAAGAGATTAACAAAAGCATAATCCCGGAAGTTCATGCGAAAATTAACAAGTTAAAAAAACCCAAGGGTTATTCGTGCCGCCCAATATTGATCCATGTTAACGGTGTAGATGAGTCTGTATTCGAACAAGATTATTTCGCAAAAATTATTGATTTCGGTGAATTTTTACATGGCATTAAAGCTTAAAAAAACAGATGCGACTATCATCCTTCACTGCGGATTTCTTTTAGTTTTTCTTGGATCTTGATTTCTAATCCCCTAGGAACAGGTTTATAGTAAATTTTTTCGCCCATCGTTTCAGGGAAATAAGTCTGGCCTTGTGCAAAGGCTTTTGGTTCATCATGATCATAACGATACTCTTTTCCATGCCCTAAAGCGCGCATTAATTTAGTGGGCGCATTTCGTAAATGTATAGGAACATTTAAAGATCCTTCTTCTTTGGCATCTCGCATTGCGGCTTTTAAGGCCATATACACCGCATTACTCTTAGGAGCAACCGCCATATAGACAATGGCTTGAGCAATGGCAAGTTCCCCCTCGGGGCTTCCGAGTCTTTCTTGTACATCCCAGGCATTCAGCGCCAATTGTAAAGCGCGAGGATCGGCATTGCCAATATCTTCACTCGCCATGCGTACAACACGTCTTGCAATGTAGAGCGGATCACAACCACCGTCTATCATGCGTGCAAACCAATACAGTGCAGCGTCTGGAGAGGAACCTCTAACCGACTTATGTAAAGCTGAGATCTGATCGTAAAAGTTATCCCCCCCTTTGTCGAAACGACGCAAAGTTCCAGTGGTTGCTTGTATCATGACCTCTTCGTCAATGAGTAATGTAAAATTTTCTGTTTTGGCATGAGTCACCGCAACTTCTAAAATATTAAGCGCAGCACGCGCATCGCCATCAGCAGATTTGGCAAGTTTTTCTTTAAGAATTTGTTCGAGATGTATAGTGGTCTTGCGCTCTTTCGCTAACATGATAAGACCGCGATCAATGATTTGTTGCAAATCATCATCAGCAAGCGCATTTAACACATAAACGCGCACACGAGACAAAAGTGCATTATTAATTTCAAACGAAGGATTTTCGGTCGTTGCCCCAATAAATGTAAACGTGCCATCTTCAACAAAAGGCAAAAAAGCATCTTGTTGAGATTTGTTAAACCGGTGTACTTCATCAATAAAAAGAACCGTTGATTTGTTTTCTTGTTTGGCTGCTTTTGCTATGCTAACTGCTTCTCGAATTTCTTTTAGTCCTGCCATGACTGCAGAAAGATTCAAAAATTCGGCCTGAGAGGCTTTTGCAATCATTCGAGCCAGGGTTGTTTTACCCGTGCCGGGCGGCCCCCATAGAATCATTGAATGTAATTTTCCGTGCTGAGTGGCCTGCCAAAGGGGTTTCCCGGACGCAAGCAAATGTGTCTGCCCGATAAAATCTTCTAGGTTTTCAGGGCGTAATCTTGCAGCAAGCGGAATATGTGTATGCTTTGGCATTTTAATATCGTATTTATCGTGTGAAAACAACTTAAGATACCGTGTTTTTATAGTGGAACGCAAGTTTATTGTTGGTTATTTAACTGATGATTGCCAATATTTTACCACTTTGTTAAAGAGGTAATGCACGCAATTTACTTTTCATTTATAAAAACAATCTCTCAGAAAACTCTATAAAAAATCAACGTGATAATAAAACCCTTTGCTATACACTTAGGCAATTTCTTACAAAGTAACTACTTTATCTCACACGTTTATCGATGATATTAACCATTTGTTTACAACAAAAGTTTAATTACTATTCACAACGCGTTAAGAAATATTCATCGTAATTTTTCTTAATAAAATTTTTATTTTTAAGTAGTAGGAGTAATTTTATGCCATTAGTACATAACGCGTCTAACACAACTGATATTGCTGACAACGCTGGCTCAGGAAATTTAGCTCAAGACGAATCAGCCTACGCCGCAAACGTCAATGATGATGCACACAGTGAGGTATCAGAAGCGGACCATTTTGTTGCAGATACAAAATTACAAGATGAAATTGCTAAGCATATCGCTCGCATAGCCAAATTGGAAGAAGCGCTTAGACAAGCCGAAGCGCGGGCTGCAAGAGAACGCACTCAGAAAGAAGAGGCCATTGAAGCGGCAAAGCGTGCAGCAGAAGCTAGAATGACTTTCCTACTTGAGGCCGCAGAACGAAGAGTTGTGGAAGAAAGAAGGATAAAAGAATTGGCTCAACAAGACGCCCATGAAGCCAGGCAAAGAGAAGCACGAGAAGTTGCTGCACGAGTAGAGGCGCAACAACAACTTAACCATGAGCGTGCACAAAGCCAAACAATGGTAGCGGGCTATAACGCACATGTAGAATCTCTAAAGGGCGCTATCACTTCGACTCAGGAAGCCGGCAGAATACACAGCGAATCTGTTGGCAGCGAATTTCAAAAGAAGATAGATGCTTTGCATACAGAAATAAAACGGTTGAGGGGCTAATAATAAAAATAACGGCATTCTAAAATTAGAGATCCTCCAGCTTTCTGCTGGAGGAGAAGCCGATAAGAAATCATCCAAATAAATTTGAGATTACCCTAGAAAAAACATAGAATAAAATTATGGACATCAAAAGTGCTTTAATTTTGGTCGATTTACAAAATGACTTTTTCCCAGGCGGTGCATTAGGCGTCCCGGGGGCAGAAGCCATTTTTCCCTTGGCAAATGCTATACAAAAACAATTTGAACTCATTATTGCTACTAAGGATTGGCACCCCAAAAACCACGGAAGCTTTGCCAGCAATCATCCCGGTTGCCATCCATTTGAAGTGGTCGAGTTAAAAGGAATATCGCAAGTGCTCTGGCCAGATCATTGTGTTCAAAAAACGAAAGGGGCCGAGTTTCATTCAAAATTACAAACTCATAAAATCCGGCACGTCATTTATAAAGGCACCGATCCTGGATTAGACAGCTATAGTGCATTCTTTGACAATGCACACCGAAAAAGCACCGAGCTCCATCAAACCTTACAAGAAAATACTGTAAACACCGTTTATATTATGGGACTTGCGACCGATTATTGCGTTCAATATTCCGTGTTAGATGCCCTAACCCTTGGGTATAAAACGTTTGTTATTTTAGATGGCTGTTTTGGCATTAATAAAAATCCCGGAGATGTAGAACAAGCCCTAGAAAACATGAAAACTGCAGGCGCTATCCTCCTCAATAGTCAAGCTGCTATCTTACAGAAGGGCTAGTGTTCCACACGGCACAATGTTATGCTTTAGAGGTCTTGCAATTAACTTTCTTAAAAGCAATTTACCGGTGCAAAAATGTCCGAAGAAACAACGCATTTTGGTTATCAATCCATCCCCACGGCTTTAAAAACCGAGCGGGTGCGCGAAGTTTTTCGATCAGTTGCCCCACGCTACGATATTATGAACGACTTAATGTCTTTTGGTTTGCATCGAATCTGGAAACGTTTGGCCATTGCGCGCTGCAGGATACGTACAAATGACAGCGTTTTAGATTTAGCAGGCGGCACTGGGGATTTAACACGCATTTTTGCAAAACAAGTTGGCAAAAATGGCAATGTCGTCTTAGCAGATATTAACGAATCCATGCTGGCAAAAGGGCGAGAACGCATGATAGATGCCGGCATACTATCGCCCGTTTCTTATACACAAGCCAATGCAGAATCCCTGCCTTTTTCCAATAACAGTTTCGACTGTATCACCATGGCCTTCGGGCTTAGAAATGTTACTCATAAAGACCACGCCCTTCAGGAAATGTTTCGGGTATTAAAACCCGGCGGTCGCGTAGTTATTTTAGAATTTTCTCATGTTCAATCACACTGTCTAAAATCACTTTATGATGCCTACTCCTTTTCTGCCTTACCTCTGCTCGGAAAATGGATCGCAAAGGATGCAGACAGTTACCGGTATTTGGCAGAATCTATTCGACAGCATCCAAAACAAGAAGAGTTAAAATCCATGTTGGAACAAGCAGGATTTGAACGTTCTGAATATCAAAATTTACATTCTGGCATTGTGGCCTTACACATAGGATATAAATTTTAATGTTTAGCGGTATTGAAATGCTCATTAATAAAGCATTGGCTTCGGACGCTAGAACGCCTGAACGTTTAAAAAAATTGCAAGGAAAAACATTAGAAATTAAAATAAAAAACATTTTACACCTGCCCAAAATTATGTTTACTGAAGATAAAATAACATTTATAAAATCTTGTGACACCCCCCCAGCGGTTATTATTTCTGGACCTCTACAAGCTTTTTTAACGCTGGCATTCTCTAAAAACACATTAAAAGCAGCACAGCTTGGGTTAAGGTTTGAAGGAGATCTTTCTGATGTCGAAGCAATACAACAGCTTTTTCTTTTTCTGGAAATAGACTGGGAAGAAATGCTTTCAGATTGGTCTGGGGATACGATTGCGCATCAAATTGGCAACGTGGTACGAAGCGTTCGTAAGCAAAGCCAAGAAGTACTTAAAAATGTATCAGAAAATACAAGTCTGTATCTAACCGAAGAAACCAAACTGCTACCCACAAAAACTGAAATCACTCGGTTTATAGATTCTGTCGATCACCTGCGTGCAGAGTTTGATCGTCTAGAAGCACGAGTAGCACTATTATGAAAGTGTTTTCACATTTATTTAGGCTGCTTAACATTAGTTATATCCTACTAAAACATGGCTTGGATGAAATTGTACTTGCCATGCATCTTTTTCGACCACTTCGCTTTCTGATTTTTTTGTCACCTGCTAGATGGAGCGGGCGCCATCAAAAACCCAGAGGCATTAGAATTCGAGAAGCGTTAGAAGAACTAGGCCCTATTTTTGTTAAATTTGGTCAAATGTTATCCACTCGATTTGATATTCTACCAGAAGACATTGCGATTGAATTGGTGCGCCTGCAAGACCAAGTGCCGCCTTTTTCTGGTGATGCCGCTAAAAACATGATAGAAAATGCACTACAAACACAATTATCAGAAGTTTTTCAGAATTTTGACACAACCCCATTGGCCTCTGCTTCTATTGCACAGGTTCACGCAGCCACTTTATTAAACGGTAAACCCGTGGTTGTTAAAGTACTGCGTCCAAATATTTATAAAATTATTCAACGTGATCTAGAATTGATGCGCATGATTGGCAGACTTGCACAACGATACTGGAAAGCAGCCAGACGATTTAAACCAAAAGACATCGTGGCTGAATTTGAAAAGACTTTAATAGACGAACTCGATCTCACCCGAGAAGCAGCGAATGCCTCGCAACTTCGACGCAATTTTATAGATTCTTCTATGCTGTATGTGCCAGAAATTCATTGGCCGCTGACCAAAAATAATATTTTGGTTATGGAACGCATTTACGGCATTCCCATTTCTAACATTGAACAATTAAAACAACAAGGCTTTAATTTAGATCAATTGGCTAAACGTAATATCGAAATTTTTTTCACGCAAGTATTTCGCGATTGTTTTTTTCATGCAGACATGCATCCTGGCAATATTTTAGTCACAGAGGGCAATCTTAAAAATCCAAAATACATTGCGGTAGACTTCGGCATTATGGGTTCTTTAAGCCGCGAAGACCAACGATATTTAGCTGAAAACTTACTTGCTTTTCTAACCCGTGATTATCGAAAAGTGGCAGAGCTCCACATTGAATCGGGATGGGTGCCAAAAACAACCAGAATAGACGAGTTTGAATCTGCCATACGCACCGTCTGCGAACCCATTTTTGAACGCCCCCTACGCGAGATTTCTTTTGGAGATTTATTATTTAGATTGTTTCAAATGGCTGCTCGTTATCATATTAATATTCAACCTCAATTAATTTTGCTTCAAAAGACACTGATTAATATTGAAGGGGTAAGCCGGCGATTGTCTCCCGACATTGATTTATGGGGTATAGCCAAACCCTTTTTAGAAGATTGGATGAAAAGTCAAGTTGGTTTTGATTCATTAATACGTAAAGTAAAAGCCTATAGCCCTTATTGGATAGAAAAGCTACCAGAACTGCCACAATTAATTTATGCAGCCCTGAAACAAATTTCACACTCACGATCTGACTATATACTCTCTAATCACCCTTCTACTTTTTACGCACAACACCCGATTAATGCTTGTCGTACTTCCAAAAAGGATATTATTATTGGTATTCTTTTAGGGATTAGTCTTTGCTTAATAGGATTTCTAACAAGGAGTTATTACTATGGCTGATTGTATCTTTTGTAAAATTGTTGCAGGACAAATTCCAACCGATTTATTATATCAAGATGATCAAGTGGTCGTTTTTAAAGATATACGACCAAAAGCCCGTGTACATTTGCTGATTGTTGCCAAAGAACATATTAAAAGCCTGGCAGAGACCTCTGCTAAACATGCTGCATTAATGGCGCATATGTTAATGATTTTGCCAACATTAGCCACAAAACAAGGGCTAACAGATGGGTTTCGCACTGTGATTAATACAGGATCGGGCGGTGGACAAGAAATTGATCATATTCACTTTCATTTGTTGGGTGGTGGTGCACTGCCTAAGATGTAGGTTACCATTGGATTCAATTTAGGGTTCAATTTAGGCGGGATTGGGGGTATAAAATGGGTTTTGGCGGCATTAGCATTGGCTCTTTGTTATTAATTTTTTTAATTGTGTTGGTTTTATTTGGTACTAAAAAATTACGCACGATTGGAGAAGATCTTGGCCATGCGGTACGAAGTTTTCGCAAAGGTTTGCAAGAGCCGACGGATAAAAAATGAGTTTCTGGGAATGTATTGTTATTTTACTGGTCGCATTAATAGTGATTAAACCCGAACGCTTACCTGAAATCGCCAATCTTTTAGGTCGTACTTTAGCTTATTTAAAAAGATGGCAACAACAAATGGTTGAAAAATATAATCAGTGGATGTGAACCATTTTATACCACATTTAATAGAACTACGCTCGCGTGTTATCCAATGCGGAACCCTTGTATTATTGTTATTTTTAGCGCTGTTTTACATTGATGATTATCTCTATACTTGGATAGCCAAGCCCTTATTAACGCAATTGCCTGCCGGCAGCGCCATTATTGCCACCGAGGTTACTTCTACGTTTACTGTGCCCATGAAGCTGGCTTGGATACTTTCGCTTTTTTTTGCGATTCCTTATTTGTTGTATCAACTTTGGGTTTTTATTGCACCCGGATTATACCAAACTGAAAAAAAATTGTTTTTGCCTTTTCTGTTGGCAAGCACCTTTTTATTTTACCTAGGGGTGGGTTTTGCATATTTTATTATTTGTCCCATGGCATTAGGATTTTTTGCAACGTGTGCGCCAACTGGGGTCTCTGTTATGACCGACATTGGTGCCTATTTAAATTTTGTACTGGGTGTTCTTTTTGCAGGGGGTGTTGCCTTTCAAGTGCCCGTTATTACGCTTGCTATGATAAAAACAAAATGGATCACCGTAGAACAACTGAGCTATCTTAGGCCCTATATCATTGTGGGTGCTTTTGTGGTCGGTATGATTTTAACGCCGCCAGATGTCATTTCTCAAATCTTATTAGCGTTGCCTATGTGGGGTTTATTTGAAGTCGGATTACTGCTCGCAAAATATTTAAACACATCAAAATCTACAGAAAAAGACTAATCTTAAATCGCGTCTATGGCCCTGGAGACGGTTTTGAATTTTCATCTTCTTCTTGTGCCGCTTGTTCTGCTGCTTTGCTTAATCTTTCTTTAAATTCTTCTACAGCTTCTGGCTCTTTAGAGCCGCTAATAATCCGCGTAACCTCTATTTTAGGATCTGTTGTTTCTGATTTTTCTAATAACTTCATAATTGCTGCATCACTCATCTTTTCAGAGACTTTCAAAGTGTAGGAAGGGGGGGTTATTTTAACATTTTTAATTTCGGGATCAGGATACACTGATACTGCAGCATTCAAATCCTTATAAAACTTTTCAGCGGCTTCAATCACTTTTCGACCAGAAAAGCTGCAATTTAACATTCTATTTTCGTCATACGTTTTTTCATCAAACTTAATGCTTGTATCTTCTATACTATCCAATTTGCTAATGGGTGGTTTTAGAAGTTCTTGAATAAGTCCTTTCACGACTGCCTTATGTTTTTCTGGAATAACAGTTCCAGTTTTATCTTGATTGGTTTTTAAGTCTGCCGCGTCTCTCGTCCCTACAACTTTTCCCCCTCTTACCCCTTCAAACTCGGGTATTATGAGTGGTTTTGGACCAGGCTTTGCTTTTTCAGAGCTTATCGTTGGCTGTTTTTTGTAATTGGCAATTTCATTTTCAGTAAACTTTTTCATGATTATCTTAAGCTGTTCGTTAGTGCATTTTATTTCCAGCTTGTTGTTTTCTTTGTTATATTTAACTTCAACGTCCTCTAGAGATTGGGTATCAAATTTTTTCAATTTATTAAGAATATTTTTGGAATCATCTTCATTTTTGACGCTAATTGAAATTATATTTTTACCTTCTTCCTTGTTCTTAAACAATTGGCATTCTACTCGGGTTTTGGGCAACACCCTTAAATGATTTAATTTTACAACTTTGCCAGGAAAAAAATCCGTGCCAATAGGAGATAAATGTGAAGTTTCTGATAACAATTTTTCTAGGCCATCAACAAAATTTAGCTCGTCTATGGTTGTTAGCTGTAGCCTTTGTTCGAAAATTTTTAATATTTCCGTGTCCGCAGCAAGCGCTCTTTCCCGGCACAATCTAATCTTGCCAGCAAGATGTAGATAGGCTGGGTCTATTGCTGTAAGTGCTTCTGCCTTTTTGATATATTCATCAAAAATTTCAAGATCACCATTTTGCTTCATGCTCTTTATTTTTCTTTCAAATTCTGCTCCATATGATTTCATAATTTCTGGAGGAGGATCTTTTCCTGTTCTTTGTTTTTGCAAAAAATAAATTCCTTTCATTTTCTCGCTGTAAGGGTTATCGTAAAATGCTGATATATTCTTAAAGGTTTCAGAAGGTTGTACAAAAGAAAAGTCATCTTGCAGCGTTTTAACTAATTGGTTTTCTTTTCTATAGGCTTGCCCAAAATCAATACCAAACAGTTTATTACCAACATACCCTTTATTACCGCCTTCACTTCCTAATACATCTCGATCGCCTTGGCGAATCACTAACGCTAAATGCTCCCCCAGATCTGTGATGGAACGATTAGAACGATAATATCCTTCATTATCTTGATCCAGCTTAAAATTTCCATCCTCGTCTTTTATAGGATTTCCGTTATTGTCTCTTTCTATTTCAACAAAATAACTCCCCTCCTTTTTGGAACCCCCAGCAAGCAACCCTTCAAATGTACAAAGACCTTCCTGCCATTTTGTTACAGTCATCAATTTGGGATGGCCATCTTTATAGGTACCGAAAACTAAGCCTTGTTCTTGAGTAGCCATACCTGTCACATTGGCAATCTTTGTCGCTAAGCTTTCTAGCAGCGCATTTTTGTTTTCTGTTCTTTTGCGCCTAAGTCTCTTAATTTGATGGCCTCGAGCATATAAACCAATGGGAAGTTTGCTACTTTTAGCACTGCTTGTACGCTCTGCTCTTTCTATTGGGATTGTGACTCGATCGGTCAATCGGCCTGGATCTTGGTAGTCTTGTTTGATCAAATATCGAGTAAGTTTTTTATTAGCGGGTAATGCATTTAGTTCTTCTAATATTTTTTTCCCACAAGCCAAATCTTCTTGGATAGCATTAAAAATTTCTAGCTCGTCTTCGGATTCTATCTTAGAAATACTTTCTAATTTAATTTTTTTGGTCTGTAGAAATTGTATAATGGGGCTGTCGGGTTTGTTCTCTTGAATATGCTTTAAAATAATTTCTTTCACTCTTTCATTATAATTTTCATCTCTTAGGTAAGCTAAAAATTTTGGCTCTACCCCAGCTTTCCAATCGCCTATATGCAAGAAGGGGCCTAAAATTGTCCCTGCAGGATGCACGCTAACATCGCCTCTAACAGGAACTGCACCCCATTCTAAGCTTTCTAAGCCTGTTGGCCATTTCCAATCTTTCGGAATTTTAGGCATTTTAGGTGGATTACCCCAACAATATATTTAATTATTGGAGTCCAAAAAGCCTTTGAAGTTCAATAAGAGCGTGTATCTGCAAAATTATCTACAAAATTACAATTTTCGCTGATTTGCTATGCCATTGGTTGCCATCACTAACGCATTAATAATGCCCAATTCACACGCAGAATGCCCCGCATCTCGAATAATTTGTAATTCGGACAATGGCCAAGCCTTGTGTAATTCGTAGGCACCATCTAATGGACATACCACATCATATCGACCATGAACAATCACACCTGGAATATTGGCTAAACGATGTGCTTGTTTTAAAATTTGATTGGGTTCCAAAAATACATGATTCATAAAATAATGCGCTTCAATGCGCGCCAAACTCATTGCCACATGTGGGTTTATAAAATGATTGACCACTTGCGGGTTCGGCTGCAGCGTTGCACAAGACCCTTCCCAGAGCGACCAAGCTTTTGCAGCAGACATCCTAGCGACTTCATCTTCCCCAGTAAGACGACGGTAATAATTGGGTAAAATTTCTTGGCGTTCTTCTTCTGGCAAGTGGCCTACGAAAGCCTCCCAGTGATCGGGAAAAAGACGATTAGCCCCGCCCGATTCATAAAACCAAGACAGATCATGGCTACGGCATAAAAAGATCCCTCGCAATACCATATTGAGCACACGTTCGGGGTGTGTTTCTGCATACACTAGTGCCAAAGTGGAACCCCAAGAACCCCCAAACAGTACCCAGCGTTCGATTGCTAAACGCGTTCTAATGACTTCCATATCAGAAACCAGATTCTGGGTGGTATTCCCTTCCAGTTCCGCATGGGGTGTAGACTGGCCTGCCCCACGTTGATCAAACAACACAATTCTATATAACTCGGGATCAAAAAAACGTCGGTTATCTGGATCACACCCTGCACCTGGCCCGCCATGTATAAAAATAACCGGCAAGCCTTTTGGATTGCCAGATTCTTCTACATAAAGAGTATGGCGATCATCGACTGCTACTGAATGGGTAGCATAGGGTTTAATAGGGGGATACAGAGTTAACATAATGAATGCATTCCTAAAATTTATTGATTCATCTTAAGCGCTCGAATGCAGGATTCGCAACCCATAGGAATACCTACGAAAATAATCAACAATGGCCTACACGAAGCTTGGTGAAAGCACTATAGTCTAAATGCAGGCCTTGTTGCATTATGAAGTTGTCAATCTCCAACCGATCTTATTCGGTATTAGCCCAGGTACCTCACCTGGGCATCTTTTTTTTAATCACCTAACTTTTACGTATGGACAATATCCTACAAAAAGAAGTGACAATTAACCATATCCTAACTTCTAACACTTTGGCAATATGGACTGGTCAATCTCCAACCGACTTATTCGGTGTTAGCCCAGGTTCTTCACCTGGGCATCTTTTTTTAAGCATCTAACTTTTATAATTATTGGACTTTTATTCTAAAATTTCGTTCTTATGGACAATATCCTACACGACGAATGGACAAATTGCTATATACCCAATAAA
>Ga0207035_1019_pt1 | contig 52182 bp, 40 predicted proteins | sample Alteio_BWMinCont_77_FD_153272 | JGI IMG/M metagenome (GOLD analysis project Ga0207035, IMG submission 153272) | Enriched cells from forest soil in Barre Woods Harvard Forest LTER site, Petersham, Massachusetts, United States -... | ecosystem: Environmental > Terrestrial > Soil > Temperate forest >... | reverse complement strand
GTGCAGAACGGAAAGAAAGTAATGCGTGAACGGAATTTCTATCCAGGCTATGTAATGATCGAAGTGGCCGGTGATAAATTAAATGACGATATAGTTCAGCATATCAGTAACATCACTAATGTAATGCATTTTCTGACGGATGGTAAAGGCAGTAAAGGGAATATTATCTCTTTGCGTAAAGCAGAGGTTAATAAGATGCTTGGTAAAATGGATGAAATGGGCCAAGGTGGTGGAATGACAATGAGCGAACCATTTATTATCGGAGAAACGATCAAAATTATTGACGGGCCTTTTAATGATTTTAATGGCGTGATTGAAGAAGTGAATGATGAAAAGAAGAAATTAAAAGTTCAGGTAAAAATATTTGGAAGAGCTACACCGGTAGAACTGAATTACATGCAGGTGGAAAAATTAGGATAAAAAAACTAATCAGCGATATTTTAAAAAGAACCATCCTTAAGATGGTTCTTTTGGTTTCTAAAAAAACTTATAACTTATAACTCAAAACTCAAAACTTTATTTTACCTTTGCCATCCCAAAAAAGTTCTTTAGCAGAATATTTTGATTTGGGAGTTTCGGTAAATGCCGGAACGCTATCACCAAAAAATAAAGAAACATGGCAAAAGAGATCACGGCCTATGTCAAGCTCCAATGTAAAGGAGGACAAGCCAATCCGGCACCGCCAATCGGTCCGGCGTTAGGTTCCAAAGGAATCAACATTATGGAGTTCTGTAAGCAATTCAATGCCAGAACCCAGGATAAACAAGGGAAAGTTCTCCCCGTTCTTATCACAGTTTTCGCTGATAAATCATTTGAGTTTGTTATCAAAACTCCTCCTGCTGCCGTTCAATTGTTGGATGCCGCTAAAATTAAAAGTGGTAGTAAAGAGCCTAATCGCGCAAAAGTTGGTAAAGTGAACTGGGCTCAGGTAGAAGAAATAGCAAAAGATAAAATGGCTGATTTGAATGCTTTTACATTAAACAGTGCAATGAGTATGGTAGCTGGTACCGCACGTAGCATGGGTTTAACTGTAGAAGGTAAAGCTCCATGGGAAAATTAATTTTATCATCCTTAATTATTATAGACAATGATTACTAAAAAAAGAAAAATTGCCGAAGCTAGGGTTGATAAAAATAAAGTGTATTCCTTAAAAGAAGCATCAACCCTGGTTAAAGAAGTAAACACAACGAAATTTGATAGTTCTGTTGACCTGCATATTCGTTTAGGAGTTGATCCTAAAAAAGCAGATCAGGCTATTCGTGGTACCGTATCGCTTCCTCACGGTACCGGTAAGACGAAAAAAGTATTGGTACTTTGTACACCTGATAAAGAAGAAGCTGCAAGAGCTGCTGGTGCGGATTACGTGGGCTTAGATGAATTTATTACAAAAATAGAAGGTGGCTGGACAGACGTAGACGTTATTGTTGCTACTCCTTCTGTAATGCCTAAGATTGGTAAGTTAGGTAAAGTATTAGGTCCTCGTAACTTAATGCCAAACCCTAAAACCGGTACTGTTACTAATGATGTAGCAGCTGCAGTAAACGAAGTGAAAGGCGGTAAGATTGCATTTAAAGTTGACAAAGTTGGTATTATACATGCATCAGTTGGACGTGTAAGTTTTGGTGCAGATAAAATTGAACAAAATAGCTTGGAGCTGATAAATGCTATTGTAAGACTTAAACCATCTTCATCTAAAGGAACATATCTGAGAGGAGTTAGTATGGCAAGCAGCATGAGCCCGGGCATTGCAATTGATACAAAAACAGTACAAAATTAATTCCTGTTAAATTCAGGATGGCAATTAAAAAATATTTGTTATGACAAAACAGGAAAAGAACGAAGTAATAGAAGTGTTGAAAGGCAAGTTTGCTCAGTATAATAATTTCTATATCACCGATACTGAAAGTTTAACGGTAGCACAAGTGAGTCAATTACGCCGTCATTGTTTCAACAAAAATGTTGAAATGAAAGTGGCTAAAAATACGCTCATTAAAAAAGCATTGGAAAGTATTGACACTGAAAAATATTCAGGTGTTTATGATTCATTACATAAAGTAACTGCATTATTATTCAGTGAAAATCCTAAAGAACCAGCTTTAATTATTAGCGGATTTCGTAAGGAAAAAAACAGTGAAAAACCTGTATTGAAGGCAGCTTTCATTAATGGTGATGTATTTGTAGGAGATAACCAACTGGTTGCTTTAACTAAGATCAAAACTAAAAATGAATTGATAGGTGAAGTAATTGGATTGTTGCAATCTCCGATACAGCGTGTATTAGGTGCTTTGCAAAACAGGCCCGAAGTAGTTGTCGAATAATTTGAACAAGGAAACAATTTTTTTAATAACGATCCGCCGGAGGTAAAACAATGAAGGCGGAAAAAATTTAAACATTATGTCAGACGTAAACACAATTGCTGAAAGTTTAGTAAACTTAACAGTAAAACAAGTTCAGGATTTAGCTGAAATTTTAAAAACAAAGTATGGTATTGAACCAGCTGCTGCAGTTGTAGTAAGTGCAGGTGGTGGCGAAGCTGCTGCTGTTGAAGAAAAAACTTCTTTCAATGTTATTTTGAAAAGTGCTGGTGCTAATAAGTTAGCGATTGTAAAAATCGTTAAAGAATTGACTGGCTTAGGATTAAAAGAAGCTAAAGATTTAGTTGATGGTGCACCAAAACCTATTAAAGAAGGTGTTGATAAAACTGTAGCTGAAGAATTAAAAACCAAGCTTACTGAAGCTGGTGCTGATGTTGAAATAGCATAACTTATTTAAAATAAATTGATTTTTTAACCCCGGATATTTCCGGGGTTTTGTTATTCTTATTGCTGTAAAGGCGGTAAGAAAATTATTGATAATCATATATTTATAAAATTCGATTCAAAAATCCTACTAATCTTAAAAAATTCTGAAAAATGAAGGCTGAAATATAAAATCTATTCATTAACTTTGCCGTCCTTTAATTTTGATTTAGTGTCGATATTTTTTTCATACTATAAGAAATTAAAGAACCTTCTCAGCATTAAAACGTTTTAATTACAATATGTCTGCAACAAAATCACCTGCTGCTAAGCGTATCAATTTCGGTAAGATTGAGCACTTAGCAGAAACTCCCGATTTGCTCGGAATCCAAATACAATCTTTTAAAGATTATTTTCAATTAGAAACAACACCCGATAAACGAAAAAATGAAGGACTGTTCCGTGTGTTCAAGGAAAATTTTCCTATCACGGATACACGAAACATTTTCGTATTGGAGTTTCTGGATTACTTCGTTGATCCGCCTCGTTATACAATTGAAGAATGTATTGAAAGAGGATTGACTTATGCTGTTCCTTTAAAAGCAAAACTTCGGTTGAGTTGTAATGATGAAGAGCACGTTGATTTCCAAACAATCGTTCAGGATGTTTTTTTAGGAAACATTCCTTACATGACTCCGCGTGGTACATTTGTAATTAATGGAGCTGAAAGGGTTGTGGTATCACAATTACATCGTTCGCCTGGTGTATTCTTTGGTCAATCAATTCATCCAAACGGAACAAAAATATATTCTGCCCGTGTTATTCCTTTCAAAGGTGCATGGATGGAATTTGCTACAGACATTAATAATGTAATGTATGCATACATTGATCGTAAAAAGAAATTCCCGGTAACTACATTATTGCGTTCTATTGGTTATGAAACTGATAAAGATATTCTGGAATTATTTGGAATGGCTGATGAAGTGCATGTAGATAAAAGATCATTACAAAAATATATTGGTAAACGTCTTGCGGCAAGAGTATTACGTACATGGGTAGAGGATTTTGTTGATGAAGATACCGGTGAAGTAGTAAGTATTGAACGTAATGAAATTGTATTAGAACGTGATACTTTTTTGGATGAAGAAAATATTGCATCAATTGTAGAGTTAGATGTGAAAAGTATCTTCGTACAAAAAGAAGAAGTAAGTGGTGATTATGCGATTATCTACAATACATTAAATAAAGATACTTCCAATAGTGAATTGGAAGCGGTGCAACATATCTATCGCCAATTGCGTGGCGCTGATGCTCCCGATAATGAAACAGCACGTGGTATCATTGATAAGTTATTTTTCAGCGATAAGCGTTATGATCTTGGTGAAGTTGGTCGTTATAAGATCAATCGTAGATTAGGATTAAATTATCCTTTGGAGAAAAAAGTATTAACTAAAGAAGATATCATTGCTATTATTAAATACCTTGTTTTATTAACTAACGGTAAAAGTGAAGTAGATGATATTGATCATTTAAGTAATCGTCGTGTACGTACAGTTGGCGAACAATTGTATGCACAGTTTGGTGTTGGCTTGGCTCGTATGGCCCGTACTATTCGTGAAAGAATGAACGTTCGTGATAATGAAGTTTTCACTCCTGTTGATTTGATCAATGCAAGAACATTATCTTCTGTTATCAATTCATTTTTTGGTACATCACAGTTATCGCAGTTTCTTGATCAGACAAATCCATTAAGTGAAATAACTCATAAACGTCGTATCTCGGCGCTTGGGCCTGGTGGTTTAAGTCGTGAAAGAGCAGGCTTTGAAGTACGTGATGTGCATTATTCTCATTACGGTCGTTTATGTACAATTGAAACTCCTGAAGGTCCAAACATTGGTTTGATATCTACACTTTGCGTTCATGCAAAGATCAATCCGATGGGCTTCATTGAAACTCCTTATCGTAAAGTAACGGAAGGAAAAGTTGATATGAAGAAAGTTACTTTCTTAAGTGCAGAAGAAGAAGATACTGCAAAAATTGCTCAAGCAAATATTGATTTGGATGATAAAGGAAATTTTACTGAAGATAGAATTAAGAGTCGTCAAACAGGTGATTTTCCAATTTTAGATAAATCAGAAGTTGAATATATGGATGTTGCGCCTAACCAAATTGTTGGATTGAGTGCTTCATTGATACCTTTCTTAGAACATGATGATGCTAACCGTGCCTTGATGGGTTCAAATATGCAACGTCAGGCCGTGCCATTGATTCTTCCACAGGTTCCTATTGTTGGAACTGGATTGGAAGCTAAAGCTGCCCGTGATGCGAGGATCCAGATCCATTCAGAAGGCAATGGTGTAGTTGAATATGTTGATGCAAATGAAATTCATGTTCGTTATACAAGAAATGAGATACAACAATTAGTAAGTTTTGAAGAAGATCTTAAGATCTACAAATTGACCAAATTCGTTCGTACTAACCAGGAAACTTGTATCAATCTTCGTCCTGCTGTAGTAAAAGGACAAAAAGTTAGCGAGGGTGATTTTTTAACCGAAGGTTATGCAACCAAAGGCGGAGAAATTGCACTAGGACGTAATTTGAAGGTTGCATTTATGCCTTGGAAAGGATACAATTTTGAAGATGCTATTGTTATAAGCGAAAAAGTGGTGAAGGAAGATCTATTTACGTCTATCCATATCAGTGAGTTTGAGACAGAAGTGAGAGATACTAAACTCGGTGAAGAAGAATTAACTCCGGATATTCCAAACGTAAGTGAAGAAGCTACTAAAGATCTTGATCAAAATGGTATTATTCGCATTGGTGCTCACATTAAAGAAGGAGATATTATCATTGGAAAAATTACACCAAAAGGTGAAAGTGATCCTACTCCTGAAGAAAAATTATTACGTGCGATCTTTGGTGATAAAGCCGGAGATGCAAAAGATGCTTCATTAAAAGCACCAAGTGGTACAGAAGGTGTGGTAATTGGTAAAAAATTATTCCAACGTGCTAAGAAAGATAAGAACTCTAAAGTAAGAGAAAAAGCAAGTTTGGATAAGATTGAAAAAGTACACGAAAAGAATGAAGCTGACCTATTGGAATTATTGACTGGTAAACTACAGATATTATTGAAAGACAAAACTTCTGCAGGTGTCAGCAATAATTTTGGTGAAGTGTTGATTGGCAAAGGAGCCAAGTTTAATCAAAAGAATGTATCTAATATTGATTACCTGAATATAAATCCTTTGGGGTGGACAGGTGATGTAAAAACAGATGATCTTATCAATGTATTACTTCATAATTATAGTATTAGATACAATGAAGAATTAGGGCGTTATAAAAGAGAAAAATTCAACATTAGCATTGGGGATGAATTACCTGCGGGTGTATTGAAATTGGCTAAAGTTTACCTTGCTGTAAAACGTAAGTTGAAAGTGGGAGATAAAATGGCTGGTCGTCATGGTAATAAAGGTATTGTTGCAAAAATTGTTCGTCAGGAAGATATGCCTTTCCTTGAAGATGGAACTCCGGTTGATATTGTATTGAATCCATTGGGTGTACCAAGTCGTATGAACCTTGGACAGATTTACGAAACTGTATTGGGTTGGGCTGGTGAAAAATTAGGATGCAAATTTGCAACGCCGATTTTTGATGGAGCAAGCGTAGACGAAATTGCGGAACAAGTTGCAAAAGCAGAGTTACCACTATTTGGACATACTTATTTATATGATGGTGAAACGGGTGACCGCTTTGATCAGAAAGCTACCGTTGGTATCATTTATATAATTAAACTTCATCACATGGTGGATGATAAAATGCATGCACGTTCAATCGGGCCATATAGTTTGATCACGCAACAACCTTTGGGTGGTAAAGCGCAATTTGGCGGACAACGTTTTGGTGAAATGGAAGTTTGGGCATTGGAAGCTTATGGTGCATCTAACATATTGCAGGAATTGTTGACGCTTAAATCTGATGATATCATTGGAAGAGCTAAAACGTATGAAGCAATTGTGAAGGGCGAAAATATTCCAAGGCCTGGTGTTCCCGAATCATTCAATGTGTTGGTGCATGAATTGAGAGGCTTAGGTTTGGATCTCATTTTCGAATAAGCGTGGCTGATAGTTGTTTTGCTGTAAAAGTGAGTGACACAACGATGATGAAGAAAGAACAAATGATGGTTTCAAAAAAATTATCATTTATTATTTTAAAAATTATTAATTAGAAAAAATATGGCTTTCAAAAAAGAAAATCGCCCCCGTCCTACATTTTCTAAAATTACAATTGGTTTAGCTTCTCCCGATAGCATTTTGGAAAAAAGCTTTGGTGAAGTATTGAAGCCCGAAACGATTAACTATCGTACTTACAAACCTGAAAGAGATGGTTTGTTTTGCGAAAGAATTTTTGGGCCAGTGAAGGATTATGAATGTGCTTGTGGAAAATATAAGCGTATCCGTTATAAAGGTATTGTGTGCGACCGTTGTGGTGTGGAAGTAACCGAAAAGAAAGTGCGTCGTGAAAGAATGGGACACATTAAACTGGTGGTTCCTGTTGTTCATATCTGGTATTTTAAATCATTGCCTAATAAGATCGGTTATTTGTTGGGAATGAGTTCTAAGAAATTAGAAACGATCATTTATTACGAACGTTTTGTAGTGATACAAACCGGTATACGTGCTGATAAAGGACAGAATTATGCTGATCTGTTAACTGAAGAAGAATACTTAGATATATTAGATACTTTACCAAAAGATAATCAGTATCTGCCGGATGAAGATCCTAATAAATTCATTGCGAAGATGGGTGCAGAAGCAGTGCATGATTTGTTGCAACGTATTGATCTCGACCAAATGAGTTTTGATTTGCGTAACTCTGCTGCAAATGAAACATCTCAGCAACGTAAAGCAGATGCATTAAAGCGTCTATCCGTAGTAGAAAGTTTCCGTGATGCTAATACAAGAATTAATAATCGCCCTGAATGGATGGTAATGCAATACATTCCTGTTATTCCACCAGAACTTCGTCCGTTGGTTCCTTTGGATGGTGGACGTTTTGCTTCATCAGATTTGAATGATCTTTATCGTCGTGTTATTATTCGTAATAATCGTTTGAAAAGATTATTAGAAATCAAAGCTCCTGAAGTGATCTTGCGTAATGAAAAACGTATGCTGCAGGAAGCGATTGATTCATTGTTTGATAACTCACGTAAATCAAATGCTGTAAAAGCAGAAGGTGGACGTGCTTTGAAATCATTGAGTGATGTATTGAAAGGTAAACAAGGACGTTTCCGTCAGAATTTGTTGGGTAAACGTGTTGATTATTCTGGTCGTTCTGTAATTGTTGTTGGTCCTGAATTGAAAATGCATGAGTGTGGTTTACCAAAAGATATGGCTGCAGAATTGTTCAAGCCATTTATTATTAGAAAATTAATTGAAAGAGGTATCGTAAAAACAGTGAAGTCTGCAAGGAAACTGGTAGATAAAAAAGAAGCCATCATTTGGGATATTCTTGAAAATATTTTAAAGGGTCATCCGGTTATGTTAAACCGTGCCCCAACGCTGCATCGCTTGTCAATACAAGCTTTTCAACCAAAACTGATTGAAGGTAAAGCGATTCAATTGCATCCGTTGGTAACAACTGCGTTCAATGCGGATTTTGATGGTGATCAGATGGCGGTGCATGTTCCGTTGAGCAATGCTGCAGTGTTGGAAGCTCAGATGTTGATGTTATCATCACATAACATTTTGAACCCACAGAATGGTACACCAATCACACTTCCTTCACAGGATATGGTGTTGGGATTGTATTATATAACTAAAGGGAAAAAATCGACTGATACTGAAATAGTAAAAGGTGAAAATAAAACTTTCTATTCTCCTGATGAAGTTATCATTGCATATAACGAAAAGCAAATTGATCTTCATGCAGGCATCAAAGTAAGAGTATATGTGCGTAAAGAAGATGGGTCATTGGAATATAAACTTCTTGAAACAACAGTAGGTAGAGTAATATTTAATCAGCATGTACCTAAAAGTGTTGGATTTATTAATGCATTGCTGACTAAAAAATCGTTGAGAGAAATTATCGGAGATATTATTAAATGGACAAACGTACCAACTACTGCTAAATTCCTTGATGATATTAAAACATTGGGTTATCGCATGGCATTTAAAGGTGGTTTGTCATTCAATATTAATGATCTTATCATTCCTGCTGTTAAACAGGAACTGATTGATAATGCCACGGTAGAAGTGGAAGAAGTTTGGGAAAATTATAATATGGGTTTAATTACTAATAATGAGCGTTATAACCAAACAGTGGATATCTGGAGCCGTGTGGATACAAGAATAACGGAAACGCTTATACGAGAATTGGCTGCTGATAAACAAGGCTTCAATTCAGTTTATATGATGTTGGATTCTGGTGCCCGTGGTAGCAAGCAACAGATCAAACAGCTTGCTGGTATAAGAGGATTGATGGCCAAGCCGAGAAAATCTGGTAGCAGTGGAAGTGAAATTATTGAAAACCCAATCCTTTCCAATTTTAAGGATGGATTGAATGTATTGGAATATTTTATCTCTACACATGGTGCCCGTAAAGGTTTGGCGGATACAGCATTGAAAACAGCAGATGCCGGTTATCTTACCCGTCGTTTGGTGGATGTATCACAGGATGTTGTTATCAATGATGAAGATTGCGGAACCTTGCGTGGTATTGCAACTTCTGCATTAAAAGATAATGAAGATATTATTGAACCATTGAGTGATAGGATTGCAGGTCGTATGTCATTGCACAATGTATATGATCCGCAAACGGATGAACTCCTTATTACTGCAGGAGAAGAAATTACATCTGAAGTAGCAAAGAAAGTAGAAGATTCCGGTATAGAAACGGTTGAGATACGTTCTGTACTTACCTGCGAAAGTAAACGTGGTGTTTGTGTAAAATGTTATGGTAAAAATTTGGCTACCGGTTATCTTGCACAAAAAGGTGATGCAGTTGGAATCATTGCTGCACAGAGTATTGGTGAACCCGGCACACAGTTAACATTGCGTACTTTCCATGTGGGTGGTGTTGCTGGTTCTGCTTCGGTGGAATCTACATTACCTGCAAAATTTGATGGTACTATTCAGTTTGATGGTTTGCGTACAGTTACTGCTGAAGATAATGAAGGTAAAAAAATTCATATTGTTATTGGCCGTACAGGTGAAGTAAGAATCATGGATGTAAAGAATGATCGTTTATTAATTACGAATAATGTTCCTTATGGAGCTACCTTGAATGTAAAAGATGGACAGAAAGTTACAAAGGGTGACGTTATTTGTACATGGGATCCATTCAATAATGTAATTGTTTCTGAAATTGTGGGTAAAGTGAAATTGGAAAGTGTCATTGAAGGTGTTACTTATCGTGAAGAAGCGGATGAACAAACAGGCCATAAAGAAAAAGTCATCATCGAAACAAAAGATAAAACAAAATTACCTTCTATCTTAATTGATGGTAAAGAACATAAATCTTATAACCTTCCTGTAGGTAGCCATATCGTTATCGAAGATGGAGATGAGGTTAGGAACGGACAGGTATTGGTGAAAATTCCAAGGGTATTAAGTAAACTGAAAGATATTACCGGAGGTTTGCCACGTGTAACTGAATTGTTTGAAGCAAGAAACCCAGGTAACCCTGCTGTTGTTTGTGAAATTGATGGTGTGGTAACATTTGGTAATATCAAACGTGGTAACAGAGAAATTATCGTGGAAGCGAAAGATAACGTTATCAGAAAATATCTTGTTCCATTAACACGTCAGATATTGGTGCAGGATGGGGACTTTGTAAAAGCAGGTTCACCATTATCAGATGGACAAATAGCTCCTGCAGATATTTTGGCAATTAAAGGACCATTTGCTGTTCAGGAATATGTGGTAAATGAAATTCAGGAAGTATACCGTTTGCAAGGTGTGAAAATAAATGATAAACACATTGAAGTAATAGTAAGGCAGATGATGCGTAAGGTAACCATTGAAGATGCCGGCGATACTAAATTCCTTGAAGGTGATACGGAAGACAGGCATGATTTTAATGCAGAGAATGATTACATCTTTGACAAAAAAGTTATAACAGAAACAGGCGAAAGCAGTAAATTAAAATCAGGACAGATTGTTACACTTCGTGAAGTGAGAGAAGAAAATTCTGTATTAAGAAGGGCGGATAAAAAATTGGTAGAATTCCGTGATGCCAAACCAGCAACCTCATCTCCGTTGTTGTTGGGTATTACCAAAGCATCATTGGGAACACATAGTTGGATATCTGCCGCATCCTTTCAGGAAACAACCAAAGTATTGAGCAGCGCGGCTATCAATGGTAAAACAGATGAAATGTCAGGATTGAAAGAAAACGTTATCACCGGTCACCCAATACCAGCAGGTACAGGATTGAGAGACTTTGAAAATATGATTGTTGGAAGCAAAGAAGAATATGAATTGCTGATGACAACAAAAGAGGTGATGAGTTTTGACGAAGAAGAATGATTATCAGGGTTGAAATTATAGTATTAAGGAGTAAGATTGTTTCTTACTCCTTAATTTTTTAATATAGTACTCATAATGCAGTTAATTGTTTCTAAAAGTTATTGGTAAAATTCGGCTTGTGTTTGGTTTGTTTATATCTTGTGGGATTAAATAATTTTGAATGAAAAATTTATTACTTATATTTAATGTGATACTGCTTTTTGCCGTTGGATTTTTATTTTATAAACAGTTTTCACGAAAATTTTTAAATGAGAATAAAAATTTCAAATCATGCGTTGCTGATTCTACATTAAGATCACATTCACGGTTGGCATGGCTTGATGTTGATTCATTACAGAATAACTACGAGTACTATAAAATCTTAAAGAGTTCATTCGAGAAAAAACAACAGGCTGGTAACAATGAATTGGAAAGTATCCAAAATAAGGACCAGCAGGAGGCATCGCAACTACAGCAAAAAGCGCAGACGATGACACAGCAGGAACAGCAAGCTGCTATGGCTAAGATCAATGAAATGCAGCAGGATCTTCAGGCACGTAAACAACAACTCGATAATGATCTGTTTGAGGCTTCTGCAAAAATGAAAGAAGATATTTTAAAAAGGGTGCAAAATTTTCTAAAAGATTATAATAAAGACAAACGTTTCGATTATATCTTCTCTTACGAACCCGGCTTTATGTTTTATAAAGATTCAACATTGGATATTACCAAAGATGTGATCGTTGGGTTGAACGACCTCTACCAAAAAAGTCAGCAGTAAAATTTTTTTTACCAAAGTGAACAGCTAACTTCAACTCGTTTAATAAACGAATTCTTATGCCTGATACTCAAATTTCCTTTAAGCCATCATTGGGATTATTTGATGCGACAATGATAGTAGCAGGCTCTATGATCGGCTCTGGTATTTTTATTGTAAGTGCTGATATGACAAGGAACATAGGTAGCGCAGGGTGGCTGATAACAGTATGGTTGATAACAGGCTTCATGACATTAACCGCTGCATTAAGTTATGGTGAATTAAGTTCTATGTTTCCAAGGGCAGGTGGTCAATATGTTTATCTTAAAGAGGCTTTTAATCCATTGGCAGGTTTTTTATATGGCTGGAGCTTTTTTGCAGTCATACAAACAGCAACCATTGCGGCAGTTGGTGTGGCATTCTCAAAATTTGCCGCATATCTTTTTCCGATGCTGAGTGAGGATAATAAATTAATAAAAATTCAAACTGGTATTGATGCTTGTAATCAGCCCACATTTTTTTCTATAAGTTCTGCTCAGGTTGTTTCAATTATCTTAATTACATTTCTTAGCTATACAAATACAAAAGGATTGAAAGGAGGTAAATGGATACAAAATATTTTTACATCTACTAAATTACTTTCATTATTTGGTTTAATAATAGCGGGCTTAATTGCATTCAATTTGAAAATATGGAATGCCAACTGGACGAATGTATGGGCTGCAACTAAAACATCATTGATAGACACTTGTAATCCTAAACTAGGATTTGCGATTACGCCAATTGCTGGAGCTACTTTATTTGGTGGCATTGCTGCTGCAATGGTTGGATCTGTTTTTAGTAGTGATGCATGGAATAACGTGACCTTTATTGCAGCAGAAATTAAAAATCCAAAGAAGAATATTGGATTAAGCTTATTTTTAGGCACTTTAATCGTTACTATTATATATGTTTCCGCTAATCTTATTTATTTAGCAGTGCTGCCTTTAGATTCATTAGCTCATGCTGAAAAAGATAGAGTAGCAGTTGCTGCAAGTAATGCAATCTTTGGTCATATTGGAACATATGTAATTGCTGTTATGATTATGATATCAACTTTTGGTTGTAATAATGGTTTGATATTGGCCGGAGCAAGAGTATATAATACAATGGCAAAAGATGGATTGTTTTTTAGGAAAGCAGCAAACCTTAATAAGAATGCAGTGCCAGAGTTTGCCTTATGGATACAATGCATTGTAGCAGGAATACTATGTTTGAGCGGAAAGTACGGCGACTTACTCGATATGATCTCGTTTGTAGTAGTAATGTTTTATGCATTAACCATTTTCGGAATTTTTATTTTAAGAAAGAAAAGGCCTGATGTAGAACGTCCTTATAAAGCATTTGGTTATCCTGTGTTGCCAATAATTTATATTTTAATGGCCATTACTTTTTGTATTTTATTAATTATATATAAACCTGCCTTCACCTGGCCAGGATTGATCATTGTTTTGATTGGGATACCGATCTATTATATTGCAGTCAAAAACGATCATTCAATCGAAAAATAACAACCTATTTTATAAATGATCAGCTCATACTGTAACACTGTTTTTGATAAATGTATTAAGGATTATCATGTTACCGATAATGTAGATGTAGCAATAGATAACCCTTATCCTAAAGACTCTATTGAGTATTTATTGTATTTAAAAAACTGGATCGATACAGTACAATGGCATCTGGAAGATATTATCCGTAACCCGAATATTGATCCGGTTGATGCGTTGACCTTAAAAAGACGAATAGATCGCTCTAATCAGGAAAGGACAGATGTTGTTGAATTTATTGATGACCATTTTTTGCAGGAGTATAAATTAACAAGGTCGAAAAGTACTGCTACACTTAATACAGAAAGTCCTGCCTGGGCAATAGATCGCTTATCAATTTTAGCATTGAAAATTTATCATATGCATATTGAAACTGATCGCAACGATGCAACTGAGGAACATAAAAGCATCTGTAGCAAAAAACTAACAATATTATTAGAACAACGAAAGGATCTTTCGCAAGCTATTGATGAGTTGTTAAATGATATTAAGAATGGCGATAAATACATGAAAGTTTACAGGCAAATGAAAATGTATAACGATCCCCGCCTTAATCCTATTTTATATCAACAGCAATCTAAGTAAGTGCAAAATACCAGGCATATTCTTGTTATCCGATTTTCCGCAATGGGCGATGTTGCAATGGCTGTACCTGTTATTAAAAATGTATTACAGCAAAACCCGCAATTGCACATCACTTTTGTATCTAATGCTTTTTTTCAACCGCTGTTTGATGGGTTGGAGCGCTGTGATTTTTATCCTGCATATTTAAAAGAAAAGCACAAAGGATCAAAAGGTATGCTTCGATTATTTAAAGAATTAAAAACATCAAATAAATTTGATGCCATTGTTGATTTACATAGTGTACTAAGGTCATCTTTACTGATAGTATTGTTTAAATTAAATGGTTATGCAACGGCATTTATTGATAAAGGGAGAAAGGGAAAAAAAGAACTAACGAGAAAAGAGAATAAGATTTTTCACCCCCTTAAACCTATGAATGAACGATATGCTGATGTATTTAGAAAGATCGACCTTGATGTTCGACTTCAAAATACATCTCCTGTTCTTTCAAAACTGGTAGTTCCTTCTTCTATACAAAATATATTTTCATCGGGTAAAAAAATAATTGGAATCGCGCCTTTTGCACAGCACCAGGAAAAGATGTATCCATTTGATAAAATGAAAACGGTGGTGAAACAACTAATTACTGCAGATCATACAGTTTTACTTTTTGGTGGAGGTAAGAATGAAACAACGGCTTTACAACTTTGGGAAGATGAGATGCCATCAGTACATAACATAGCGGGCAAATTTTCTTTTAAAGAAGAATTGGCAATTATCAGTAACATAAATGTAATGGTAAGCATGGATTCTGCAAATATGCATCTGGCCTCTTTGTTCGCGGTACCAGTGGTAAGTATCTGGGGTGCTACTCATCCTTTTGCAGGCTTTTATGGGTGGGGGCAGGATGAAAAAAATATAGTACACGTTAGCCTGAGTTGCAGGCCCTGTTCAGTATTTGGTAATAAACCCTGTTTTCGTGGCGACCATGCTTGCATGCATATGATCACAGAACAAAGCATTATTCAAAAAATAGATGCAACTATAAAATAGGTTGTACTAAACCGGGATACTATAATGTTCTATTTACAGAGATTAAATTTATCTTGTGCAGGATATTTTCGCACTAAATGAAAAAAATTGCAATAATAGTTGCCGGTGGAAATGGTAGTCGTATGAACTCGGTTTTACCTAAACAATTTCTGTTACTAAAAGGTAAACCTGTTCTATATTTTACATTGAATATCTTTCTTAATTCTTATCCAGACTTGCAAATAATTTTGGTTTTGCCGCAAGAATTTTTGGCAGAGGGACAAAAATTAGTTGTTGATTATTTTGAGCAAGGGCGAATAAGAATTATAACCGGAGGTGATACACGTTTTCATTCAGTACAAAATGGTTTGCAACTGGTAAAAGATGAAAGTATTGTTTTTGTACATGATGGTGTAAGATGTTTATTAAGCGCAGCGCTTATCCATCGCTGTTATGAAGCAACACTTGAATTTGGTTCAGCAATACCGGTGATAGATTCAAAAGATAGTGTGCGTATTGCAAATGGAAATGCAAGCGAAGCGACTGAAAGAAGTAATATAAAATTGGTACAAACCCCACAGACCTTTCACAGTAAAATTTTATTGCCTGCTTTTAATAATATTGATTATAAAAGCAAATTCACCGATGAAGCAACTGTAGTAGAAGCTTTTGGACTAAAAGTTAATCTGGTGGAAGGTGAGGAGGACAATATAAAGATCACCAATGCAATAGACCTTTTAATTGCAGAAAAGATATTAGAAGGAAGATCAACTGAGGCCAAAAATTCTTAACTTTCCACACTATCTAAAAAATTATAAATCGAATTACACGATCTTTACATTTTAATAAAAGAATTATGAAGACAGTAAAAGATATTCTTCAATCAAAGCAAAAAGTTTTTAATACTATTCCATCTGATACATTGGTATATGATGCGCTTGTACAGCTGAATTCAGTAAACCTTAGTTACCTTGTCGTGATAGACGGTCTTGAATACAAAGGAATTTTCAGCGAAAGAGATTATACTCGTAATGTTATATTGAAAGGTCGTGCAAGTAATTCTACTTTTGTAAAAGAAGTAATGACGACAGACTTGCCAATGATTGCTTTAACTGATAGTGCCGAACATTGCATGCACATGATGAACGCCCATAAAGTGCGCTATTTGTTAGCGTATGATGATAAAAGAAATTTTGCAGGAGTCATTACTATCCACGATCTGTTGCGTCAGGTTATTGCTAATAAAACAGAAATATTTGATCATTCCGTTACCCAAGCATTATTGGATCATGATGAAAGCGGGTTGGTATTGTAAGCATACATACCACAGGTACATTATGAGATCGTCTACTCATTTTAGTTAGTAAGTTTTATTTATGTAACAGGCATTGGTTCTTTCTTCACTATCGTTGTGTCACTCCCTTGTACAGTTTATCTTTAGGCAGTTTTTTTTTCTGGAAATAATTATTAAGCCTGCATTAGTTTTTCGATATCAAATTTTTTCATTTGCATAAATGCCTTTATTACTCTTTGATATCTTGAAGGATCGTTCATTAACTTTGCTAATATTGTTGGAACAATTTGCCATGAAACACCGAATTTATCTTTCAACCAACCACATTGACTCTCCTCGCCACCTTCGGTTAATTTGCTCCAATAATAGTCTATTTGTTTTTGTGTTTCGCAGTCAACAACAAACGAAACAGCTTCATTGAATGTATAATTATGAACTACCGGGCCATCCATGGCAATCATTTCTTTTTGATTTAATCTAAATTTTGAAAACAGTATTTTACCTGCATTTTCATTTTCACTTGGATAATGCGTCAGAAAATCTGTTGAAGAATTATCAAATATCGAAGTGTAAAAATTAATGGCTTCTTCTGCGTTGCCAAATTGATCACTGGTAAATAACATTGAAGGTGTTATTTTTTGTTTGGTATCTTCAGTATTCCCAAGCATTACCTGCCACGTTAGTCCAAACTTATCTTGCAACCAACCATATCTTTCCCTCCAGGGATATTTATCAATGGGCATCAATGCTTTTCCTCCATCTATCAGTTTATTCCATATTTCGTTCGTTTCATCAATTGATTCACATTCCACAAAAAAAGAAATGGATGGGTTGATCTTAAACATTGGTCCACCATTCAATCCCATGATTTTTTTTCCATTCAATTCAAAGTTTACCACTAATGCTGTATTAGCAGTAATTTTTGAATTTTTAAAAATGGAACAATAAACATTTGCGGCTGCTTTAGCATTACCGTCAAACCAGAGGCAGGGATAAATTTGGTTTGTCATTGTTGTTTCTATTTTAATACTAATGTAAGATTTCTGTTTTATAAATATAAGAGATCTTGCCAAAACGTTATGGGTTGGTTACAAAAAATAATCGGGCAATGCAATTACTTGCAGTTACCCAAGTTAGATGGTTTTAAAAGGGTATGTAATTTTACATAAATATTCAAGTGCCAGCTTATTACTGTATCGAAACAACTTTACAAGGACTAATACCAGGAGTTACAGAAAACGAAAATTTCTTCTTGCCAGTTTGGTCAAAACAAAAAACTTCTCCCGGGGAGGTATAATCTTTTGCATCAGACACATATACATTTCCTGTTGATGGATCAATGTCTAAACCATAAGCAGATGTTATAATAGTTCCATCTGTAATGAACGATGGCGAAACTGCACTAAAGTCATTTGTATTTAATGTTCTAACACTGGCTACAGAACTTCCATAAGCCGGAGTTACATACAATAAATTATTGTAAAAGCGAATTGTGCTAACTGCCGTATCTGCAGACATTGTAACAGTGCTTGTATTAGTATTTACTTTAACTAATATAGGAACAATAGTAGCATAATCTCCGGCACATGCAACATATATATTCCCGGAATCATCTGTCGCAATTGAACCCGGATTAGTACCCACTGTTATCTTACTTGTTTCAATAAGTGTGGCCAGGTTTATTACTGATACTGTAGAATCATAGTTACCACTTATAGCGCCTGTATTACTAACATATAAGTTACTACCGGATATTACCATCTGTGCAGGATTTGTACCTACAGTGATAAATTTATTTATCACAAGAGTTGCAGTATCAATAACAGCTACTGTGCCATCCGTTGATGATACAAATACATTAGTGCCAAATCCAACTATATTTTCAGGTTGTTTATTTATTCCTGAAATTTTAAAATTAATTGTATCAATAAACTTAGCTGTATAAGCATTTGCTACTGTTACGGTACCAGAACTGTTCATAACAATATATATCTTGCCGCCATAAACAATAAAATCGCTACCTCCATCACCAAGCCCAAAACCATTTATATCTTCGTAATAATCAGTTGTTGCAACCGTGGTTCCTAAATCATAATAAGTAAAAGTTGTGTTATTGTGTCCATAAATACCCTGATTTAATACAAACAGACCATTAGTAATTTTAGGTACTGAGGATGTAACTGTATCTGTTTTTTTACAGGAAGCAGCAATAACTATCAAAGCGATTGCAATAAAAGAAAGTTGTGTTTTTTTCATTTTTGTTTATTTATAAATTATTAAATGTTATACTTATTTTATACGAACGCCCGGGCATTGGATAATAGTTAATTACATCATATAGTTCATTAAAGAGGTTATCTATTTCTCCTTTGATACTTGCCTGAAAATGCTGAAATTGAATAAGACGTGAAACAAATACATCATGCGTGCCCCAACCTGGTAATTCGTTGGAAGGATCATTTGCTCCAAGTGTGAACCTGTTGCCGGAAAATAAAAAACTATATCCGGCATCCCATTTTTTATAATACACTATTACCAGCGCCGATCCTGAATTTTGCGGTGTATAAGGGATCTCATTTTTATATTCACCGTTTGTTGGGTCGGTAACATCCAATGCCTGTTGCCACGTATAAGCAATGCGTGCCGACCATTTGAGTGTGGAAGAAAATTTCGCATTTAGTTCACCATTAATATCTACCCCTTTAATTTGTACTTTACCAATACTCTCCGTTGTCCACAAAAGATTTGGCCCAGGAATAGTAATGATCTTATTTTTTACAGAATTATAATATCCATCCACACTTATATTGAGTTGCTTTATTGCAGTAGTATAATTCTTAGAATAAGTAATACCTGCATTATATTGCTGTGAATATTCAGGCAATAGTTTTGGAATTATATTGCTTATATAAGTATAATAGAGATCGTTGAAGGTGGGCATCCGGAATATATCTTTATAAAAGAACCGAAACAGGAAAGGACTTTCGGTGCTCTGTTTATAACTTGCTGCAATTGTAGGCGTGAACACATTTTTATTTGTGGCAGCGGGAACAATTTCAGTTTTATCATTAATATTCGTATTTAATAACGAGCCATTTATTTGCCAGTTTCGTCTTGCATATTGAATAGCGAAACTGTTCCACATACTAATACGTGTTGGCATCGCAAATGGAGTAATGTTTGCTGAAAGATGTGTTGATGCTATATCAGAAGCAACAGACATTGAAATGTATTTCCCTACTCGCTGGCTCAACGCTGCGCTTGCATATATTTCCTGTTGAATGTAACGATCATCTAATCCGGTTGGAATACCAGAAGGGGTTGGGTTAAAATTCGGATCCTCATATTTCGTAAACATAGAACTGTATTTTACGGAAACTAATAGCGAAGTATATGCGCTAATCTTTTTCTGATAACGGCTTTGTGCAAAAAGGTCTTCATCCCATAAACGCTGCACAGAAATGTTGTTAAAATAAATAAGACTTCCCGGTAACCCTCTTGCAGATGAGTAGCCCCAGGCCTTTGTTTGTAATTGTGAGCTGTCCGCAAATTGCTTTACAACATTTACTTCTCCCTGGAATGCCTGCACGTCTGAATTGATTCGAAATTCTTTTTGGGAGAACATGCCATTGGGGATATAATAAGGATAATCACCTTTGTCCCAGGTTGCTTCTGCGTTTGCACATATCACTATATTTTTTCCAGTGGGTAAATATATTCCAGCAAAAGGTTGCCATAAACCAAAGGATCCTTGTTTGATACCAGCCTGCCATTTTTCCTGTGTAAAACTGGTGGTATTAAAACTATTAGTACTGACAGTAAGAACGGCAGCAGATGAATATACTCTTGCAGGCAACAATATTTGTTGCGGGTTAGCCTGATCTAATTCAAGGCTTTGTACAAAAGTGGATGAAAATTTACTTAAATCAATTTGCCCTGATTGCATATCCGCAACAGGTATGCCATCATACAATAAACCTGTATTTAAAGCTCCAAGACTTCTTACTGAAATAGTTTTGAGTCCGCCAACTCCTCCATAATCTTTAATTAAAACACCCGAAAAATATTTAGCGGCATCCCCAATTGATTCTGCATTTAATTGTTGTAATATTTCATGATTCATTAATTGTACGGGTACTGCTGTTGTAAAACCATTTTGTTTTTTATTTCCTGTTATAATAACTTTTTTTAAGAGTTGTGTGCTGTCAATTTTTTTTTGAGCATAAAGTGCTGTGATAGAAAATACAGTAATAAACAGAGTAAGGAGAACACTGCAAAGAATATGTTTATTTACCTGTTGCTTTATTAACATGCTGCTTTTGCGAACTAAGCGTTAAAAAATAAATTCATCTAAAGCAATACAGGCAATTACAAAAAAGATATAATAAATGTTATATATCCTGCCTGCCTTTCACCCGAAAGCTTAGCGATGAATAAAGTTTATCTGGCAGGTCTTCTGGCTCGTTCTGTTGTTTATCGCCTTCCCATCCCGCAATAGCGGACAGTGGCATGAAGTATAAACAAACTTAATTAGAACTTACAGCTACGGGGATAGCGCCGGATTTACACCGGACTTCCCATTTAATCCGTATCACTTAAACACTAAGTGATACAAGAACCAAATACGACACGAAAGTATAGAATTATGTTTTACAGAGAAATTATATTTTCCACATTAATGAAAATATTATTTCTAACCGTAAAAAGATCCTTTTTATATTTCGTAACTTAACTCATCATTACTTATATTTTTCAGTAGATGAAACTTTTAATTAATTCATCATTATAAACCATTTTATATGTCAAAGACAATTGTTCAAAAAATAGTTTTTAAAAAGACAGGAGCAAAGGAACTTTATGATCTTTATATGAATGCGAAAAAACATTCTGTTGCAACGGCTGCTCCTGCAAAAATTACCACAAAAATTGGTAGTGCATTTTCTACTCATGGCGGTTATATCACAGGAGAAAATACTTATTTAATAAAAGATAAACTGATCGTTCAAACATGGAGAACACAGGAATGGGATAAAAATGATCCCGATTCTACTTTTATTATTGATCTTGAACCTAAAGGGAATGATACACTTCTTCATATGATACATATAGGTTTGCCCGATAAACATGCCGAAAGTATTGATAAAGGATGGCACAAGCATTACTGGGAGCCATGGAAAAAATATCTCGCAGGAAAACCCATTGATAAACATCCCACAATGTAAATTAATAAGCACCTTTTAGCACTGTTATTACCAATAATATCAGGATAAGAACTCCTGTAATTATAAAAGTGTATATTTTTGTTTGATACAATTAGTTTTATTAATACTCTGGTATGAAGAAAATATTCTCCGTCATTATAATAAGCATTTTTGGTTTATTATTTTTTGTACCTGTCCAGGCGCAAAAAGAAGAACATAAAAAAGAAAGAAAGGTACATGAGCGCTTTAAAGCGAGGCATGTATCCGACTCTGCACTAAGAAGGGATTTTGGAATTGAGGACACTGCATCCGCAATGATCATCAGCCGGATAGAAGACATTAATAATACGCTCAACGATTTCAGCGATGTGATAGGGACAGGGTTCGACTCCAGCGACATTAGCGAAGACCTTCCTGATTATGAAAAAAGCCTGAAGTTCATAAAATATAATATCACCAACAACAGTAACAATTTAAGCCTGAACAGACTTACGCTTTTCAGAAGCAGGTTAGATGATATATGTGATGATATGAAAGATTGGCAGTCATCATTAATTGATTATTATACGCAATTGGTTGGTATGAGCACGCAGATAAGGAGTATGTTTAGCGATTCAACACTAGAGCAGATCACCGTTGATAGCACATTGAGAACATTGTATCTTAGTAAACTAAAGAACCTCAGATCCAAATGGGCGGAAACAGATTCTGTTACAAGAAAAGATATTTTGAGGATCGATGTTTTGCAGAATACCGTTTCTAATGATTATATGAATGCGGTAGAAATTCAGAAAACTTTAAAAGGGTTAATAAGAAGTTATGAACTTAAAGCATTCAGCAAAGAAAGTAATTATCTATGGGAAGCACCTGTGTCAGACAGTGCTTCACTAAGCCTGGGAGAGATTTTGCAACAATCCTTTAAAGTAAGTAACAGGATACTGACATTGTATATCAGTTCCAACACAAACTACCAGTTAATTGACCTCGCAATACTAATTTTATTCTTTATCTGGACCATCTATAATTACCGGAGAGTAAAAAATAATAATCCCTCCTCCTTAGAAAAACTGGTTTACATTCAGCCGGTTCCCGTAATTGCATCATTTACAATAATGCTGGTGATAGCACCATTCCTTGACCTGGAACACCCGCCAACAATATATCTTGAGTTCCTGCAACTATTACTTATTATCCCACTTTCCATACTGATAATAAAAAAATGGCCTAAGAAATTTTTAGTATACTGGTGGCCGTTAGTTGTTCTGCTCGTTTTTTATAGTATTAAAAATCTGCTGGTGCATACAACTTATTCTGCCAGGATATTGACTTTTGCACTCAATATTTTCTCCATCATATTGGGAGCCTTATTCATCAGGCGAATAAGAAAAGAAGAGAAAATATTCCCGCGCTATTTTAGTGTTGTTATCATTCTGTATATGATGTTGAATCTATTATCTGCATCATTTAACCTGTTTGGACGTGTTACTTTATCACAGATGTTTGGCAGCACGGCTATTTCAAATTTTGTACAGGTAATTGGCCTGATCATTTTTATTGAAATATTTTTGGAAGCACTGTTTCTTCAACTGGAAGCCGATAAAAGATCAAAACGATTCACTGCTTATCTTAATTATCAGAATATAGAACAACGGTTAAGAAATTTTTTATTGTTGATCGCTGCTGTTTTCTGGTTTATCAACCTTACACAAAACTTAAATGTATTTGATCTTGCTTATGATAACATCACAGATTTTTTAAGTGCCGAAAGAACCATTGGCAATACATCTTTCACTTTCGGAAGTGTTGTTACTTTCTTTTTTGTACTCTGGTTAGCTAACCTATGCCAGAAATATATTGGATATTTTTTTGGTGATACAGGTGATGAAATGATGCCGGAAAAAAAATCGAAATTCGGCACTTCTATTTTATTGATACGATTATTGATATTAACTGCCGGTTTCTTCATTGGTATTTTAGCTTCCGGTATTCCGCTTGACAAAGTAACAATTGTTATTGGCGCATTAGGTATCGGTATTGGATTGGGATTACAAAATATTGTAAACAATCTTATCTCCGGTGTAATATTGGCTATTGAAAGACCCATACAGGTAGGAGATATTATTGAGGTTACTGCTACTACGGGAAAAGTAAAAGAGATCGGTATCCGTTCTACAAAAATTGTAACGCCTGATGGGGCCGAAGTATTGATACCCAATGGCGATATGCTGTCGCAAAAATTAATTAACTGGACATTGAGCAATTCTCATCTCCGTGTTGAACTAAATATTAAACTAACAGAAACTGCGAGTATTGACAAAACGAAACAGATCATAATGAATATATTGGATGCTAATGAAGATGTGATGAAAGCCCCGCCAGTACAGATATTGTTAAGTAACATCAACCAGGCCGGTGCCGACGTGCAAATTTTATTCTGGGCATTTGATATTAATAAATGGGTACAATTAAAAAGCGATGTACTGCAAAAAATTTATGAAGAATGCAGTAAAGAGAATATTAATATAGCGTAGATTTTTTTGTAGCCAGCATTTCATCTTTATTCAACATCGTTGTGTCACTCACTTGTACTACATATCTTTACTGAGATTTTACTTAGTATAAATTAATAATGGGTATAATAGCCTATAAAGGGAGTCTCTCCTGGAGTTATCCAATAAATGGATAAGGAATCTGTATTTAGACTCGTAACGACCCCAACTAAGTTATAAGGTGGTAGATGTTGTATTATTGTGTCATTTTGCCCATAACACCATGTAAATGGTGTATGGAATTCGAGACCGTTTTCCGGGTCCACGACTACATCAGTGCCTGTACCATTGCTGTTGAACTCCCTCCCATTTATTTCTATGCAAGAACATGTTCTAGTAAAATCAGTGCCCCAAAGGTTATTTTCAAATAAAGTTTTATTAATTGTTGTATTTGCATTACATGCATTACTAAACCAATTTAGACTGTCGGTTACTAAATTATCAGGTGTTGTAAACCTAATCTGATTGCCATAACTAGTTCCTACACTATTGGTAGCATATGCTCTTACATAGTAAGTTACATTTGCAGTTAGTCCAGTGATACTACTTATAAAATTCCCTGAACCAGGTCCTTCCGCTGTTGCAGTTATTAGAGATATAGTTGGATTAGGATTTATATCCCAGCATACACCCTTTTCCGTTATAGTTGCACCACCATCACTTGTTATATTCCCTCCACTGGTCGCACTACTTGAGGTTATGGATGAAGCAGTATCTGTTGTAACTATTGGCAATCCTGCTATTGTTGTAAAAATAAGTTGGTTACCATAACTAGTACCTGCACTATTGCTTGCATATGCTCTTATGTAATAAGTAGTGTTAGGAGCTAAGCCTGTAATATTACTTATAAATGTTCCTGTACTTATAGTATCTGAAGTTTTTGTGATAAGAGAACTTGTTGGATTAGGGTTTATACTCCAACAAACGCCACTTAATGTAATGGTTGCTCCTCCATTACTTGCTATGGTTCCTCCACTAACTGCAGAATCTAAAGAAATAGATGAAATTGTAGTTGTAGTTAATGATGGCATGCCAATCGATGTAGTAGTAAAACTTTGTTGGTTGCCATAGCTGGTACCAGTGCTATTTGTAGCATAAGCTCTAACATAGTATGTTGTATTAGGATTTAATCCTGAAATATTGCTTATAAAACTTCCTGTACCTGTTCCGTTAATGGTTCTGGGACTTGACGTAGTTGGATTAGTTATTGTATCATAACATACGCCACGGACTGAAATAAAAGCTCCTCCATCAGTTGAAATAGTTCCACCAGTTGTTGCAGTAGTTAGAGAAATGGAAGAAACAGAAGTTGTTGTTAATATTGGTAAACTAACGCTGTTATTTTTTGAACAAGAGAACAAGACTATGTTAAGACTTAAAACTAAATAAAAAATCTTTTTCATATCAAAGCCATTTTTGTAAATAAAGTTACACTTAAAAGAATGGAAGAAATTTTTTTTTTGAAACCTACGCTACGATAAAAGCCCAATAACGATCACTCCGTACAAGTGAGTGACACAACGATGACGAGTAGACGCAGAAATGCTGGTCACAAAAAAATCGTTTTACAGGTCAAACTTAATGCCTTGTGCCAATGGTAATTTATCGGTATAGTTAATAGTATTTGTTTGCCGGCGCATATACGCTTTCCATGCATCACTGCCGCTTTCACGTCCGCCGCCGGTTTCTTTTTCGCCGCCAAATGCGCCACCAATCTCGGCTCCGCTGGTTCCGATATTAACATTGGCAATACCGCAATCGCTTCCAGCATGAGAAAGAAACTGCTCGGCCTCCCGTAAATTAGTTGTGATGATGGAAGAGGATAAACCCTGCGGCACATTATTTTGCAACGCAATGGCCTCGCTGAGGGTTTCATATTTTATGAGATACAAAATAGGAGCAAAGGTTTCGTGTTGCACAATGGCAAACGTGTTTTTTACTTCTGCAATGCAGGGTTGCACATAACAACCGCTTTCATAACCTTTGCCTTTTAAAACACTTCCTTCTATAATAAATTTAGCGCCTTCTTTTTTTGCTTCTTCTATTGCATGCAAATAAATATTCACTGCATCTTTATCAATCAACGGGCCAACATGATTGTCTGCATCCAGTGGATTGCCAATCTTTAATTGGTTATAAGCATTCACTAATTTTTCTTTGAACTGATGATATATTTTTTTATGAACTATTAATCTTCTAGTAGTGGTACATCGTTGCCCGGCGGTACCAGCAGCGCCAAACACAGCGGCAGTCAATGCAATGTTAAGATCAGCATTTTCTGAAATGATAATGGCATTATTGCCTCCGAGTTCCAATAAACTTTTTCCTAATCTTGCTGCAACAGCTTTTCCAACTGCTTTGCCCATACGAACACTTCCTGTTGCAGAAACTAATGCGACTCTTGCATCGTTACTCATCCATTCGCCAATTTCTCTGCCGCCAACAATTAAATTACTAACGCCTTCGGGCACACTATTTTTCTTAAATACTTTTGCAACAATATGCTGACAGGCAACAGCACAAAGAGGAGTTTTTTCACTGGGTTTCCAAACACATACATCTCCGCAAACCCATGCCAATGCAGTATTCCAGCTCCATACCGCAACAGGGAAGTTAAACGCAGAAATAATTCCTACAATTCCTAACGGATGGTATTGTTCGTACATTCTATGTCCCGGCCTTTCACTGTGCATGGTAAATCCGTATAACTGCCTGGATAACCCTACTGCATAATCGCAGATATCGATCATTTCCTGAACTTCGCCTAACCCTTCCTGTAAGCTCTTGCCCATTTCGTAACTTACTAATTGTCCCAGTGCATTTTTATTCTTTCTTAATTCTTCACTTATTTGTCGTACTACTTCGCCACGTTTGGGGGCCGGCCATAATCGCCATTCTGTAAAAGCTTTTTGTGCCTGCTCAATAACAGCTTCATACGTTTTTCTATCTGATGGTGTAACGGCTGCAATTAATTTCCCATCAACCGGCGAATAAGAATCAATGACCACGGCTTTAGATGTTAGCCAATCGAGCCCGGTTGAAACACCTTTATTTTTTGGTTGAATATGTAATGATTTAAGAAAGGGCATAACAAACTATTTCTTACAAGTTACGAAAGAAAACTTTTAGTTTTTTATGCGATTTCTTTTTGCACAGCACTTATCCAATCGGTGAATAATTTTGTTTCCATTTCAATGGCTGTTTTGCAAAGTTCTTTATAATTCGGAGAGAATTCTTTTAGCTGGTGTGTCATTTCCTGCAGATGATTAATTTCTTCGGCAATAATACTTTTCACATTTACAGGGCTATTAATTGCAGTTAACACTTCCTGGTATTGTGGGTATAATTCATCTGCACGAACCTCAATGGCATAAGTGACCAATAAGTAGGCGGCATATTTAAGATCATCTCCTTTGTATCCAAAATTTTTCTTGAGATAACGGCAAACCTTTATATCCAAAGCATGTAGATAATAGTAAGTAAGATCGGGCGCCAGCAAATATTGTTTTTCGTAAGTAGGACAATCATTCTTTACTATTTTTTTTATTTGTTTTTTTAAATAGTAAGCGTGGCGTGCTTCTTCGGCAGAATGTTTCAATATGACCTCATTTGCTAAAATGGGATGTTCACATTTTTTTATCTTTTTAGCACCAGCATTTTCCATCATAGAAAGCGTGTTCAGCCAGCGGGCATGTGTGGTTGGAGACACTACTACTTTATTAAAGATTGTTTCCATAATTAAATATCATGTCTGCTAAATTAAGCTGTTTTAAGATAAGCCAGCGATTGAGTAATTACATCATAAATTTTATTCAATTCAGCTTCTGTGATACAATATGGTGTCATGATATAAATTATATTTCCAAGAGGACGCAATAATACTCCGTTGTTTAAATAAAATTCGTACAACTTATTTCTTATTGAATTGAAGTATGATGTATCTTCTTTTGTATTGAATTCAATAGCCAGTATCGTTCCTTGTTGACGAACTTCTTTTATTAATTCGTGATCTTTTATTGTAGTTACAAATTCAGTATGTTGTTTGCATATGAATTGTATTCTTTGCTGACAATCATTGCTTGTCAATATTTCAATGCTTGTATTAGCAGCAGCACATGCTAATGGATTAGCGGTGTATGAATGTCCGTGATAAAATGTTTTTTCTTTTTCATCAGCATAAAATACATCAAATATTTTTTGTGATGTTGCTGTTACACCCAACGGCATAAAACCACCGGTAATTCCTTTTGATAGGCAAATAATATCAGGTTTGTTTTGCAAATATTCAATAGCGAAATTTTTACCTGTTCTTCCAAAGCCTGTCATTACTTCATCTGCAATACAGATAATATTTTTTTCTTTGGCTACTGATAATAATTCATCTAAATATTTTGCTTCATGCATCAACATACCGCCTGCGCCTTGTATCAATGGTTCGAAAATAAAAGCAGTAACAGTATCATCTTTTGCTAATTCAGATAATTGTTGTTTGCTGCTATCAATATTATTTTTTTTGGGAACCGGGATATGAGTTACTTCAAACAGGTGTTTCTGAAATGCTGCATTGAAAGTACTTTTAGCACCTGCACTCATAGCTCCGAATGTATCGCCATGATAAGCATTTTCAAACGCAATAATTTTTGTTTTGTTTGTTATTCCTTGATTATGCCAATACTGCAATGCCATTTTTATTGCCACTTCAACAGATGTTGAGCCATCATCCGAAAAAAATATTTTAGCAAAATGATCGGGTAAGATATTTATTAATCTTTCTGAAAGTTCAATGGCAGGTGAATGAGTGAAGCCCGCAAATATCACGTGCTCAAGGGTTTTAGTCTGTTGGGAAATTGCATTAGCAATGGTTTCATTGCTATGCCCGTGAATATTCACCCACCACGATGAAATGGCATCGATATATTCTTTACCATCTGCTGCATACAGTGTACAATCCTTTGCTCTTTCAATATGAATAGGAGCGTCGGAGGTTTTCATTTGTGTAAAAGGATACCAGATATAATTATTATCCTTTTTTGATGACTCCATTTTATAAATTTAATGAAATGGTTTTTGCAAATGCCTGAATTGTTTCAGGGTTTATCTTATCAAAATAAGGAATTGAAAACAATAATGGTATTTGAGTGTATTCAAGAATGAATAATTGAGTTGAATCCACTTTCTCTCCACTAAAAACAATTCCTTTTATTGTAATATTTCTTCTTTGCAAAGCTTCTACACTTAATAAAGTATGGTTGATGCTGCCGAGATAATTATTAGAAACCAATATTACCGGAAGATTTAAATGAGCAGGCAGATCAATATTGAAAAAATTATTTGCAAACGGGCTCATTAATCCTCCTGCAGTTTCAACGATAATTTTATTGTTTGATTTTGGTAAGATGATATTTTCTTTTTTTATTTTTATGCCATCTATCTCTGCTGCAATATGTGGCGATGCTGACGTGTGTAAACGATATGCTTCCGGATGAATTTTAACAGCAGGGTCGTTGACATGCTTTTGAATAAAGATGCTATCTGTATCTTCTAAACTTCCCGCCTGTACTGGTTTCCAGTAATCATAGCCGCTAGCCTGGCAAATGATTGCAGAGCAAAGTGTTTTGCCAATTCCCGTGTGAATGCCTGCGATAATGAAACTCATTGTAATTGAAAATTGATAATGGATAATTGATAATTCATTTGAGTTGAAAAGAATTTATTTCATTTATGAGTAAATCAATTTGTTCAGTTGTATTGAATGCGTGTATACATATACGTAACCTTTCTGTACCTGCCGGAACTGTTGGAGATAATATTCCTTTTATAAAAAATCCTTTTTCATTCAAATGAGTTGCCAATGCTTTTGCTTTAAAATTATCAGCCATAATGATTGCCTGAATAGGAGAGCGGCTTTCTATAAATGAGATATTCTTTAGTTGTTGAATTGATGCTCTGAAATAATTAATTAATTCAAATAATTTATTTCTATTGGCAGTTGGCAATAATTTATAGGCTTCCTGTATTTGTAAATAGGTATGTGGTGGCAAAGCAGTTGTATAAATGAATGACCTTGCATAATTGATAAGAAAGCTTCTTAGTGTATTGCTTCCCGTTACTACTGCGCCATGCAATCCTAATCCTTTACCAAATGTGTAAATGCAGGCGTAAACTTCATTTTGAAGATTGTACTTAACAACCAATCCTTCACCGGTGTCGCCAAATACTCCGTTTGCATGAGCTTCATCTACTATGACCAATGCATCATATTTTTTAGCTAATGTTACAATCTCTTTTAAAGGAGCTTCATCGCCATCCATTGAATAAATGGATTCTATTACAATGAATTTATTTCCGGTTGATTGGTTTAATTTTTTCTCCAGGTCATTAATATCATTGTGTTTAAACTTATGACGTGTTGCATGGCTCAATCGCATACCATCAATAATACTTGCATGAATATATTCATCTGCAATAAAAGTATCTTGCTTTGATGAGATGCAGGAAAATAAACCACAGTTAGCCATATAACCAGAATTGAAAATAAGTGCTGATTCTGCTTTGTGAAATGTTGCAATTATTTTTTCAGTTTCTTCTGCCAATTGAGAATTACCTGTAACTAATCTTGATCCGGTTGAACCAGATGGTATAGAAGCTGCTTCAATATTTTTTAATTGAGGTAACCGAGAAAATCCTAAATAATCATTGGAACTGAAATCAATTTTACTTTCAGGACAAACCAATGTTCTTAAAAGCCCATTTGCTTTTCTTTCGTTTAATCGTTGTTGTAAGATGGTATCAAAGCGTTGGTTGGCATTCACGGTTATGAAATGGTTTCGGCTGGTTCTTTAATGGCAACATCTTTAAAAGGCTTGCGGGGCGTTAGTCCTAGCAGTTTGAACATTTGCATATCAGTATCAAAATTAGGGTTGGGCGTGGTCAATAATTTCTCTCCTGCAAAGATGGAGTTGGCTCCTGCCATAAAACACAATGCTTGTTCGGCCACATTCATTTCATTTCTTCCGGCAGATAAACGCACTATACTTTTCGGCATAATTATTCTTGCAGTTGCTATCATGCGTATCATTTCGTCTATGCCTACCTGTTCGTTATTTTCTAAAGGAGTTCCTTTAACTGCTACCAATGCATTGATTGGAACTGAATCAGGATGTGTTTCCATTGTAGATAATGTGTGCAACATTTTTACACGGTCATCATCTGTTTCTCCCAATCCAACAATACCACCGCAACAAACACTTAATTTGGCTTTGCGAACATTGTCCAATGTTTTAAAGCGGTCATCAATGGTACGGGTGGTTATTATGTTTCCGTAATTTTCAACAGAAGTATCAATATTGTGATTGTATGCAAAGCAACCTGCTTCTTTTAATCGTTCAGCTTGCTCGTAAGTTAACATGCCCAATGTGCAACAAACTTCCAATCCCATATCATTTACTTCAGAAACCATTTCCAGTACACGATCAAAATCTTTATTATCTCTTACCTCACGCCATGCTGCACCCATGCATAACCGTGAGGCTCCATTGGCTTTGGCGATTTCTGCCCTTGCTTTTACTTTTTTCACGGTCATCAATGGCTCTATTTCAATGTCAGTTTGATAACGGGCTGCTTGCGGACAATAAGCACAATCTTCTTTACAGCCACCTGTCTTAATAGAAATGAGGCTGCTTATCTGAACTTCACCATAAGATTTGTTTTGACGATGAATCGTTGCAGCATCATAAATCAAATCGAGTAATGGACGATAATAAATTTCTTTTATCTCTTCTAATGTCCAGTTGTTTCGTACTTGCATAGTTGAAAATATATAAGTGGTACAAAGATAATTAAAGTTATAAGTCAAAATTAGGGAATAAGCTGAATAGAATTACTGATGTACAAGAGTGCGACGCCAATGAAGCTGAATAAGGGTTTTCAGCCGGGCTCATAAAAATTACTATAACAAAAATTGAAGTGTAGAATTAAATTGAAAAAATTGTCAATTAATTACATCCACAACCTCCACCAGTTTTGCCACCATTGGCGCCGGATGCGCCTTCCCGGTAGGTTTGAAAACTTATTTCTGTTTTTTGAACTTTGCGTGGGCTTAATGTCATTTCGGAATCATTCAGTTTATTTTTCTGGTATTCCTTTACTGTTTTGCAGGAACTTATTGTAATAGATATGATAATAATGTACCGTAAAATTAATTGAGTGCGCATATTAATACGATTCACTTTTGTTGGGGAAATCGCTGCTCTTTACATCTGAAATATATTTTTGAACTGCGGAAGTAATCTCATCATGCAGGTTAAGATATTGACGCAAAAAACGTGGTTTGAATTCAGTATTGATGCCCAGCATATCATGCATTACCAATACCTGCCCGTTACAACCGCCACCAGCGCCGATTCCAATGGTTGGGATACTGAGGCTTTCACTAACTTCTTTTGCCAACGCAGCAGGAATTTTTTCTAATACAATTGCAAAGCAACCTACCTGTTGCAACAACAATGCATCACGTTTTAGTTTTTCTGCTTCTTCAATTTCTTTGGCTCTTACATTGTAAGTGCCGAATTTATAAATGCTTTGTGGTGTTAATCCTAAATGTCCCATTACCGGAATGCCGGCGCTGATTATTTTTTTTACTGAATCAATCGCTTCTTCTCCGCCTTCTAATTTTACAGAATGTGCGCCGGATTCTTTCATTATTTTAATGGCTGATGCCAATGCAATTTCTGAATTGGATTGATAAGAACCGAATGGCAAATCAACCACCACCAAACAACGTTCAATACCACGAACTACTGCTGATGCATGATAAATCATTTGGTCCAACGTAATAGGCAGTGTAGTTTCATGTCCTGCAAAAACGTTACTGGCGCTGTCTCCCACCAATATGATATCAATGCCGGCTTCATCAAATATTTTTCCAAAAGAAAAATCATACGCCGTTATCATAGAAATTTTTTCTCCGCCAGCTTTCATTTTTTGCAATGTGTTGGTGGTAATTCTTTTTACTTCTTTATTTGGAGACATTGTAATGCTGTTTTTAAATTAAAGCAAGCGGTGGGAGTTGGCTCTGCATTAGAATAAAACAAACCCGTGAAGAATGCTGCTGTAAATGTAGAAAGAATTTTGAAATTCTATTTTTTTAATTATGATGCCAGCAGTTGCATTTCAATTAAACATCGTTGCGTCGCATTCCGTTCATCTTTTGTGCTGCTATTGGACTTTTATTTAAAGATGATTCTAAATCTTTTTTCATAGTAACTATCTTGTGGTCCCCAAGAGGTAAAATATAAATCAACCTTGGTTATTTGGCAGAAAAAAATATCAACAGTAGTATCATAATACCAATCTTCATATATGTCAGCATATGGGAAAAAATGAAACCGAAACCAATATGAACTATCAGGAGGCGCTTTATGCGAACCAATTTGATTGCCTAATGAATCAAAATCTGGGATAGGAATAGAGTCATAAGTTAAAATATTTTCCGCAGGTATTTTTTTGTTATATTTTAGGTCTATAACCTCATTAAAACCTTTTGAAGCATCGCACCATAACGCAGTTGCAAAATTCATCCCATAAGTTTTTTTAATAGTTATTTCTTCTAGTCTATCTAATAAATCAATATGCGTTAAGCAGGTGTCTTTTAAATGTATAATTTTATCTGTTTTCTTAAATGTGGTGTTATAATGTTTATTCAGGGAACAAAATGATTTTATTACAAAATCGTATTGATCGCAATAAGGATTATATTTTAACTTATAACATGGAGCGGCAATAATAGTATATGTTTTTAATTTATGCGATTCAAGATAAAAGATTTGTTCAAAAAAGATTTCTTTTAAAGAATCACGAACGAAAGAATCTTGAATTGAAGTGCCATCTGGAGTGCATAAATGTTTTGATTGTGTATAATCTTTATTAACCTCATTAAAGTTGCCATCGTATGATTTTATTTTGCCATTAGCTTTCTCATTTATTATATAATCATAAATACTTTTGAAAGAATCAATTTTGCAATTTGGAAAAGGATACTTGTCATTATAATAAGCAGCCCATTTGATTTCAGGATTATTAATAAATATATTAGTGCTATCTGGAAGAAAAGAATATCCTCTTTGATATAAATCTCTCAATTCCTGAGCATTAAGCTGAATAGAAAAAATAAGGGATAATGATAAGATTAAGTATTTCATATGAGAAAAGTAGTGAGTAAAAATTAAAAGTAACGTTAAATTAAATATTACTTCACCTCTTCCCACAAATGCTTCACCAATCCATCCACCAAACCAATCTTTGGTACATAAATTTCATTGGCATTTGCCCATCGCATGATATTGCTGAAAATTTGTAAGGCTGGTAAAATCACGTCAGCCCTATCTTCCCGCAGGTTGTATATTTTTATTCTTTCCTGCAAAGTAAAATTGCTTAGTTCTTTATAATAGTCTTTTAATAATTCTAATGAAAGCGGTTTGCCATCTTTTCTTTTACTTAACGAAAATATTTTATTGATATTTCCACCGCTTCCAATAGCAATAACTTCTTTTTGTCCTTTGGTCATGGAACGAATGGTATCTTTCATCTGGTCCCATTGTTTTTCATTCACCATATTTTTAAGTAAGCGAATGGTACCAATATTAAACGATTCTTTAAAAGTGAGTATGTTATTGGTAAAAAAAGAAACTTCTGTGCTGCCACCACCCACATCAATGTACATATAACTATGGTCCTTGTCTAAATTCTCTGCAATGTGATTTTCATAAATAAGATTGGCTTCATAATCGCCGCTTATTACTTCAATGGCTATATCCGTTTCCAGTCTTACTTTGCGGATAATGTCGCTGGCATTTTTTGCATCTCTCATTGCGCTGGTGGCGCAGGCTTTTAAAAATCTTACTTCGTATGCATTCAATAAATGTTTATAAGCTTTCATGGTTTGCATCAGCATGCCAATGCGTTGTTTGGAGATTGAACCGTATTCAAAAACATCAAAGCCTAACCGAAGTGGAACACGTATAAGATTTACTTTATTAAAAGATATATTTCCTTTTTCATCTTTCATTACATCGGTAATCAGTAATCTTGCTGCGTTGCTGCCAATATCTATTGCTGCTAATCTCAAAATGAGTTAATGGTTTAGTATTTTATGCAATTGTTTTGTTCAGAATTGGTATGCCGCACAAGTGAGTGACACAACGATGCTAAATAGAAAACGAATGCCCGGGCAAATATAATACTATGGATTGTTGACTATGGACTATTGCTTATGAACTAATGAATATGTGGATAATTTCCTGTAGAGATAATTATAAGTATCAACCTGGCTGCGAACTTTTCTTTTGTTGCGGGGGTTTACATATTGGTTACTGAGTTCATTGTTCAATATTCTTGCTTTGATATTATCTGAAAGTTGTATCTGCAAAATATCTTTTAATTCTTGCTGAATATCTTTTTCAAAAATAGGACAAGTGGCTTCTACACGATGGTCGAGATTACGCACCATCCAATCGGCAGAAGAAATGAATACCTTCTCTTTGCCATTGTTGTGAAAAACCATTATCCGTGCATGTTCCAGGTATTCGTCCACAATGCTGATGGCTTGCACGGGTTTTTTAAAGCGCTTGTTTTCGATGAGCATACAGCAAATACCTCTTATCACTAATTTTATTTCTACACCTGCTTTGGCAGCTTCATATAGTTTATCAATTAAGGCAATGTCGCTTAATGAATTTAATTTAAGTGTAATGCCTGCGGGCTTTTTTGCTTTGGCAGTTTTTATCTCTTTGTTGATAAATTCTATTATTTGCTTTCTAAGGTTGGTCGGACAAACCAATAATTTTTTACAAGATCTTAAAATATGTATCCGGTCTTTTGGCTGTTCCAGATATGTAAAGATCCGGTTTACATCAGCCATTATATTTCTATCTGATGTTAGCAGGCAATGGTCAGCATATATTCTTGCAGTACGTTCATTAAGGTTGCCGGTGCTTACAAATCCGTAATGAATGGTATGGTTGTTCACTCTCTTTTTAATAAGACAAAGTTTTGCATGAACTTTCATATCATGTACGCCCAGCAATACTTTTACGCCTTCCTCTTCCAGTTCTTCTTTCCATTCAAGGTTTGCTTCTTCATCAAATCTTGCTCTTAATTCAAGTACTACGGTTACTTCTTTTCCATTACGCACAGCATTAGTTAATGCATTAATTATTTTTGAACGGGGAGCTAAACGATAGCAAGTTATTTTAATACTGGTTACTTCTGGGTCAATGGCTGCTTCTCTTACAAGGTCGGTAACACTATCAAAAGAGTGATAAGGAAAATTCAATAAAACATCTTTTTGCAAAACAATGTCTGTAATGCGTTTGGTGTTTCTTAATGCCGGATGTATAAAAGGTTTTTTTCTTGTATTTTTTTGTACAAATACAGATTCCGGGAAATCTATAAAGTCTTTGAAGTTATGGATACGTCCACCGGGAATTAAATTATCTTTTTGCGTTAGTCCAAGGCGTTTAACCAGGTACGTTAGTAACGTAGGTTCCATCTCTTTATCAAAAACGAAACGTACGGGCTTTCCCTTTCTGCGGCTCTTAATTCCTTTTTGTAATTTTTGAATAAGCGAAGTGGAAATATCGTTATCAATGTCAATCTCTGCATCACGGGTTACTTTAATGATGTGTGATGAAAAAACATCGTATCCAAAAAAAGAAAAAATAAACGGCAAACAAAACCGTACTACATCTTCCAGCAAAATAATATGGTGCTCACCGGTTTTGGACGGCAGGATAAGAAAACGTGAAAGTCTTCGTGAAGGAACTGCTACCAGTGCAAACTTCTGGGGAACACTTCTATCTGCTTTGGAAAGCTTGCATGCTAAATAAATTGATTTATCGTTCAATGTAGGAAAGCTTTGAATGCTTTCTATCATCAATGGAACAATATTGGTTCTTACTTCTTCATTAAAATAATTAATGACAAATCTTTGTTGCTCTTTGTTCAATTGTTTTTCGGTAACAAGAAATATCTTTTGTTTTTTAAGCTCACGCAATATATCGTTCCAGGTGGATTCAAACTCCCGTTGCTGTTCAATCACTTTTTCCTGTATGTCTTCCAGAATCAGTTCCGGGGAGACTTCTATAAGCATATTTTTTTTGTTGCCCACTTCTACAAGTCGCTTAAGCGTGGCAACACGTACCCGAAAAAACTCATCAAGGTTGTTGGAAGAAATACCTAAAAACCGAAGGCGTTCCCTTAATGGAACAGATGGGTCAGCAGCTTCCTGCAGTACACGGGCATTAAAAGAAAGCCAGCTTATATCCCGTGCGATCGTTTTTCGTTTGTGCATTTTAGTTATCCTTGTTCAGAATGATGCAATATGCATTTTATTATAGTACAGTGTATATTAAATTTTTGGTAAAAGGATAGCAAATTTAATTTTTTATAAAAAAATAAAAAAGAAATTAAGATTATTCTTTTTTACTATTTATTTTATATTGAATATACAGTTTTTAGCATACCTGTTTCATTTTATAATTTAATTATTAGCTAACTTGCAGATTGAAATTTTTTGTAATGACGAAGGATACAAAGATCAATGTATTAAATATCGGGTTGATGCTGTTTAGTTGTGCGGCAGCATTCGTTATGCCATTTGAGGTTTTTTTGTTTGCCTATGCCATTCTTGGCCCATTACATTACCTCACAGAAATAAGCTGGTTGCACGATAGGAATTATTTTTCCAAAGGAAAATATGATTATATAGTGTTATTGGTAATAGGGGTTCTTATTACATTACAATATTTTGCTTCAAGGTTTCATTTTTGGCCATATGATTCAAATGATAATGAAGAAATAGCAAAAAAATTTGATAACCTTGGAGATACACTTATTCTTCTTGCATTATTAGGAGGGTTCATTATGGCTTTTGTAAAAAGCATGCCAGTAAAAATAATTTCTCTTTTTTTAGCTTTTCTTATAGCCAATCAGGCTTTTGCGATCGATGAAAATGGAGAAAGAAACAATTCCATGTTTTTATATATTATTACTGCTTTTGTACCAACATTGATCCATGTGTATGTTTTTACAGGATTTTTTATGTTGTTTGGTGCATTAAAGAGTAGAAGTAGATCTGGTTTGTGGTCAATTGTTGTATTTATACTTTGTCCAATATTGTTGATAACATTGTTTAGAGATACAAATTTTATTTCTGTAACTAGCTATGGTGTTAAAGCATACGGCGGACCAAATTCTCCAGATGGTTTTTTTAACTTAAATCAAAGCATCTTAGGAAGATTTTTTAATCCATCACACTTAGTGAAACATATTCCGGGTGTAGATATTTCAAAAGCAGATGATAATACATTGTGGAATGCTCTTGTATATAGATCACAGACTGGGATATTGATCATGCGTTTCATTGCATTTGCTTATACATATCATTATCTAAACTGGTTCAGTAAAACAGAAGTTATACGCTGGCATAAAATACCTAAAGCACGTTTTATTGCTGTCATAGTTTTATGGATCATCTCTATTACTATTTATACCATTGATTATTCAAAAGGCTTGCTATGGCTATTCTTCCTGAGTTTTTGCCATGTGTTGCTGGAGTTCCCGCTCAACTTTACTTCCATTGTTGGTATTGGTAAAGAGACAGGTAATATTTTAAAAAATGGTTTTAAACCTAAAGTTGCATTAGCAAGAAAGTAATTTTTTGGACAAACAGTTGTGCTACTATTAAGCATTGTTGTGTCACTCACTTGAACGGCATATCTTTATTGAGCTTTAACTAATCCCCATATTGTAGACAACATGATTAACACTTATACTCCATTAAAGAAAATAATAGACCTTGACACAAAAGGTTGGAATATAAATTTTAATCAAATTATGACACCAACAGAGGTATTGACCCTTACATTTTTTTAATAGATGAATTCTATGAAAGTAATAATGAAAAATACGCTTGTCTTGTTTATACAATTGTGGAATGGAGAATGATGTCGTACAGCGGCTTAATAGCAGTATTTGAAAATAAACAAACCCCAAAACTTATAGTTAATCCTAAAAATGAATGGTTTTCTTACCAAGGTAATAGAACAGTTTACTTTGAAAATAATTTTTATTCATGCGCAAAGAATCATACAATCAAATAGAAATATATTCTGGAACATCATTTGTTGCAATTGATTTAACGAATAAAAAATTTGGATTTATAGACTTTGACGCCTCATCAATTTATTATTCTCCTATGTATGTTGACAACACTATTTACAAGTTTAAACTCGACACACCTAAAGAAATAGTGAACTCAAGATTTCAAAATTATGATGGTAAAGAATTTGACTTAGCAATGATTCAATTTTATACCATTGATAAATTAAATGAGGCAACAGAAATTTATAAACAAGAAAAAACTCAATAAAGAACCAACTATACAAGTGAGTGACACAACGATGCTGATTAAAGAAAAAATGCTGGTTAAATAAGTGTATTATTTCTTCATTGCCATAGTTTATCAATTGTTTTATATACGATCCAGAATAAAAGTATCACACTTAAAATATCAAAGAAAACAATAAAGGCCGATTCTCCGGAACCATTAGAGTTTATATGTTGGTAGATCGAATAAGGAATTATATTAAATCCGCTTGGTGGTAATATAAGGTATATAAAAATTGATGTAGTTATTGAAGCTATTATAAAAGACGTTCTGTATTTTTTTCTTCTACCTCCCATTATTACGTTTGTTTCGCAATTTACAATAAAGAATAACTTCTACATAACAAAAAACGCTTCATAGAAATTTTTGGTTTCTTAAAACCAAAAAAACTTTTAACGAACGGCAAAGTAGCATTATCAAGATAAAAAAACTGATGTGCATTATAGGCATACAATACAACCTGGCCTTTCATTTAGCTTTGCTAAGACAACAAATAAAAAAGATTAATTTACAGTGACAATAAATATATATATTTTGAAGTATAAAAACAAACAGCATGTTCGTAAAAGCAATTGAAGAAGTCAGTAAGTTTACAAGACCGATCCATACCATTTCCCGCAACTACAATGAAAAAATAGTTAGCCCGGGAGCCGCAACACTTTTTTTTGTAAATGAAATTGGTTGTGCTGTTACCTGTAAACATATAGTTGAACTAATACGTGATCGTATAAATATCAATGCGCACTATGAAAATTTTAGAAAAGAAAAAGTTGCGATCGGTAAGAACAAATATAATCAACGGATAAAAGAACTGGAAGCAAAATACAACTACAAAGAAGGAACAATGGTTCAGTTAAATGAACTGTTTGTTGGTTGTACTACAGAGCCAGGGTTTAATTATAGGTGGATCGATCATCCGAAACATGATCTCTCCATTATCATTTTGGAGAATTTTAAAAACCCTGCGTATCAGTCTCATGCTGTTTTTGCAAAGGATACTTCTATATTAAAACAAGGAAAATATTTATGCAGACTTGGCTTTCCTTTTCCAGAATTCACCAACTTTCAATATAATGAAACAACCGATAATATTGAATGGACAACTAACGGACAAGTAGAAACGCCGCGTTTCCCGATTGAAGGTATGTTGACAAGGCATTTGGTTGATGAAGGAAAAATTGTCGGAATCGAACTAAGCACTCCGGGATTGCGTGGACAAAGCGGCGGCCCATTGTTTGATGAACAAGGATCGATCTGCGGAATGCAAAGTCGTACCAATCATTTACACATGGGTTTTGACATGAAAAATTTTGAATATAAAACCGGTGGCAGAACAATTAAAGTAACTAATCAACCTTTTTTGCATGTTGGTCATTGTATTCATGCAGATATTATTAAAGAATTTCTTGTTGAGAATAATATTAAATTTTATGAAGTATAGCATAAAAATCTGACAATTTCTTACGCTGAATTTCTTCCTGCATTAATAATACCGAACGAAGAGCGCATTACTAATTTTTCATATGATTCTTTTAATGGAGAATGTATAAGGTGATCCTCAATTTCACGAATATTACTTATTGCAAATTGTTGAATGGTTAGTAAAGGCAATACGATTCTTTCTCTCATCATAATAGATAACTGATCTATCGGGTAATCGCTCATTAACTCACTCTTGCCGGAGAGTAGCAATACATATTTTTGTGTAAGTTCATATTCGTTATGGATCATATTCCATATCTCGCCATATTTTTCATCTTTAGATAAATATTCTGTTAATGGGAAGAAACATTTTTTCATCGCCATTTCGCAATTATCAATTAATGTTTTAAAGAAAAGGGAATTCTTATATAAGACTTTTAATTGACCAAATTTTCCGAGTCGTTCCATTTCCTGTAATGCAATACCAACACCATAATAACCTGTAACATTTTGTTTCAATTGGCTCCAGGCACCTACAAATGGAATAGCACGCAAATCTTTAAATGATAAACGGTTCCCGCCGGAACGCTTGGCTGGCCTGCTTCCTATGTTTGTTTCGCTATAAAATTTAAGTGGACTTATATGCGATAAATAATCAGCAAAATAAGGATGGTTCTTTAATGTACTGTAAGCATCAAAACTTATATCAGCGAGATGCTGTAATAATTCTTCTTCATTTTTTTCAAGTGTAATTTCTTTATTACTAAACAATTCATTGGAAATACCAGCATGCAATAATTGTTCAATATTAAATTGTGCAGCATCAATAGTTCCAAAGTTTGAACTCACAGTTTGTCCCTGAATAGTTAATTGTATTTCCTTACTGGAAATATTTTTACCCATGGATGCATAAAAGTTATGTGTTTTACCACCACCTCTTGCAGGAGGGCCGCCACGTCCATCAAAGAACAATACATCAATATTATATTTTTTGGAGATAGCAGTAAGTTCTTCTTTAGCTTTATAAATACCCCAGTTAGCCATTAGGTATCCACCATCTTTAGTTCCATCAGAAAAACCAAGCATGATAGTTTGTCTTCTGTTCCTAAATTCAAGATGCTCTGCATATTCTTTATTGGTATATAAAGTTTCCATAATGGTTGCCGCATTTTGCAGATCATCCACGGTTTCAAATAATGGAATAATATCAATACTCATTTCTTCTTTCTTCCATCCGCATAACAAAAATAGTCCGTAGACTTCCAATACATTTAAAGCGCTGTTGCATTGACTGATGATATAACGGTTGCAACCCAACTCACCATTAAAGCTTTGAATGGTTTTTACTGCTTTAATAGTTTCTATCGTATCAGTAACAAGCGAGTTTTCAAAATTACTATTAGTGATCGTTGTATTAATGTGAGTGAGAACATCAACTTTTTGTTCGGCATTAGACCCAGCATAATCTTTTGGTAAAAAATTTGTTTCCGCTGCAATGGTTTCCAATACTATATTATGTATGGTACTTTCCTGGCGAATATCCAATGAAGCGAAATGTAAACCGAATACGTGTACTTTATTAATTAGGTTATCTATCAAATGCAGGAAAAGGCCATTATTCTCATAAATAAGAATATCTCTTACTTTATTTAATGATTCCATCATTGCTTGCTTAGACAAAGGTGTACGCTGGCCGGGAATAAAAATGTTGTTATATAATTTTTTTTCTAAACCGGTCAAGATAGTTTCAATTCCTTTGAAAGTGAGCCTGCGTTTTAGTCTGCGGATATCTAAATAATAACAATGAATGATGGCTCCACGTAATGCATCAGCAACTTTCAATGTTATTTCAGTAGTAACAAAAGGATTGCCATCCCTATCGCCACCGGGCCAAAAACCCATATTTATTACGGGGTTATTTTCACTTACTGCATTAGGAAACTGCGATCTTAAAAAAGTAATGATCCTGCCAATGGCAGAATAAAATACATTTTCTAGATACCATATTAAACTAACAGCTTCATCGTAAGGAGTTGGTTTTTGTTTTTTAAAGAAGGGTGTTTTGCCTAACTGTTGCAGGTACATATTTATTTCAAGTGTATTATTTTCTTTTAATGATTTTGAAAGATCATTAATGATACCTAAAACACTATCAGGATAAAATTGTGTGGGATGTGCCGTTAATACCAACCGGATAGCAAAGTCTTTTAACTTATCTGCCAGTTCCTGTTCTTTTTGATTTTGAGTGATCTGGCCTTCAAGATGTTTGATAGTACCTGGACCAGTCGTATCATTAATTTCGCGAAAAGTAGCATCTTCCAATGCATCAAATAATACGATCTGCCTTTCTACAAATTGTATAAAACGAAATAACACATCCAGTTTATCTTTTTGATTTACCAGCATGGTATGTTTGGTAAAGAATTCATCAATGATCTGCGTAGGGCTTTTCTTGTTTTTATAACCTTCTTCGCAATTGATCAGCAGTAATGATAACAATGTTCCCGTTTTTTCGATCCGGTGAAAGGGAAGCGAAGTAAACAAGCTGTTATAAAGTTGAAATCGTATTCCAACAGAATTTTTAAACTGCTGCAATGAACGGGAAGCCTGGTGATCCATAATAAAATGAGATTAAACAAATGAAAAATCAGCAGCAATCGTAATAAGGCATGAAAATACTTTAAAAATATCAAATAATTTCTGCCATTCAAAGTTATTTTATTATTTTGCGAATCAATTAAAGTGGCACAGAAAAACTTTTATATCATCCCTAACAATGCAGGATTGTCTGCGACAAATGGAACTACCATCACTACTTCCTTTTCAACCCGTTAAGGGTTATACTTTTTCATATTACCTTTGGGCGTTTTTTGAATTGTCTCGTTTAATAGTAGAATTATCATTATAAATTATCAATTAATATGCAGGTTTTAAAGTTTGGAGGGAGTTCGGTAGCAAATGCGGAGAATATCAGTAAAGTAACTGCTATTGTAAAAGAAAAAAGTAAGAATGCAAAAACAATTGTAGTGGTTTCAGCATTGGGTGGCATTACCGATACTTTATTACAATGTAGTATGTTGGCTGCTGCATCAGATGAAACGTATAAGAAAAAATTGCAGGAAGCGGAGCATCGTCATTTACAAGCTGTAAAAGAATTGATACCTCTTACACAACAAAGTAGTGTATTAAGTTTGGTTAAAACATTGTGCAATGAAATTGAAGATATATGTAATGGTATTTTTTTATTAAGAGAATTGTCTGTACAAACAAAGGACCGAATAGTCAGCTATGGAGAAATATTATCATCACAAATTATTGCTGCAAAATTCAGGTCTGATTTGGGCGCCTGCGAATGGAAAGACTCCCGTGAGCTAATTATTACTGATTCTAATTTTGCTGCTGCTGCTGTTGATTTTAATATTACAAATAAAAAGGTAGCTGATTATTTTAAATCTTCATCATCTTCGTTATTTATATTACCAGGTTTTATTTCATCCGATCATAAAGGAGCCAATACAACCTTGGGCCGTGGCGGTTCTGATTATACTGCTGCTATTTTAGCTGCTGCAATTAATGCAGATACTTTAGAGATTTGGACAGATGTTTCTGGTATGATGTCGGCCGACCCACGTGTGGTTACTAATATTAAAATGATACCAGAAATATCTTACCAGGAGGCGATGGAACTTTCTCATTTTGGAGCCAAGGTTATTTATCCGCCAACCATTCAACCGGTGATGAGTAAAGGAATACCGGTTTGGATAAAAAATACATTTGCTCCGCAAGATAAAGGAACTGTTATTCAAAAAAATGCTACTCAAAATGGAACAACCATACGTGGTATTTCAAGCATTAATAAAATTGCTTTATTAAGTTTGGAAGGAAGCGGAATGATTGGTATTCCTGGTTTTTCCAAAAGATTGTTTGAAGCATTGGCTAATAAAAAGATCAATGTGATATTGATAACACAAAGTTCATCCGAGCATTCTATTTGTGTAGGTATTGAAGAAAATTTTGCAGATGAAGCAAAGAAAGTGATTGATGAAACTTTTGCTTATGAAATAGAAATTAAAAAAGTTGATCCGTTAATTGTAGAAAAAGAATTAGCTATTATCGCTTTGGTGGGAGATAATATGAAGAGTCATCCGGGTATTAGTGGTAAAATGTTTGGAACATTAGGACGTAATGGTGTAAATGTTCGGGCTATTTCACAAGGTTCATCAGAAAGAAATATTTCTGCTGTTATATCTACACATGATGTAAAAAAAGTAATCAATGTATTGCACGAAGAATTTTTTGAAACAACTTATAAAGAGATAAACTTATTTATTGCCGGTGTTGGTAATGTTGGTGGAAAATTATTGGCACAATTGCATAAGCAACAACATTACTTACAGAAATATCTTCGTCTGAAAATAAAAGTTGCAGGTATTGCTAATAGTAAAAAAATGTTGTTCAGTGAAGAAGGGATTGATCTGACCAATTGGAAAGAATTATTACATGAAGGAGAGACAATGACAGTTAATCGTTTTATACAAACTGTTATAGATAAAAATGCCCGAAACTCTGTATTTGCAGATATTACAGCAAATGCAGACGTAGCGGCATGTTATGATAAACTGCTACAAAAAAGTATTTCTGTAGTAGCCTGTAATAAGATTGCCTGCTCTTCCTCCTTTGAATATTTTAAAAATTTGAAAGAGCTGGCAAATGAATTCAATGCCGGGTTTTTATATGAAACAAATGTTGGCGCCAGCCTGCCGGTTATCGGCACATTGAATGATCTTATAAGAAGTGGCGATAAGGTAAAAAGGATCGAAGCTGTGTTGAGTGGCACATTGAATTTTGTGTTTAATAACTATAAAGGGCAAACGAGTTTTTCTGATGTGGTGATGCAGGCAAAGAAAGAAGGATATACTGAACCAGACCCAAGATTAGATCTAAGTGGTAAAGACGTAATGCGTAAGATTTTAATTCTTGCCCGTGAGTGTGGTGCAAAGATTGAGCTGGATGATATTGCTAATAACTCGTTCATGCCCGAAGAATGTATGAAAGGTTCAGTAGATGATTTTTTTGTATCAATGACAAAGCATGAAGATCATTTTAAAAAATTATATAAAGAAGCTGCTGATAAAGGAAATATTTTAAAGTTTGTAGCTAAGTATGAAAATGGTAAAGCCTCTGTAGGCTTACAACATATTCATCCCGAGCATGACCTGTTTCATTTGTATGGAAAAGATAATATCGTTCTTTTTTATACAGATAGATATGTAGATCAGCCGTTAGTAATTAAAGGAGCAGGTGCTGGCGCAGATGTAACAGCATCAGGTGTTTTCGCGGATATTATCAGGGCTTCAAGAGTTTAATAAAATGAATAAAATAGTAAAAGTATTATCGCCGGGAACAGTTGCAAACTTAGTTTGTGGCTTTGATGTATTGGGATTATGCCTGCATCAACCCTGTGATATGATGGAAGTAAAATTACTCGATGAAAAGAAAATCATTATTCAAAGCGCTGACGGCTATCCCTTACCGTTAGACCCTGTATTAAACACTGCAGGCGCACCTTTGATTGAAATGATAAATGAACTGGATCAGCAGGTAGGCTTTGAGGTTATTATTCATAAAAATATAAAACCCGGAAGTGGCATTGGCTCCAGTGCAGCCAGCGCAGCGGGTTCTGTTGTTGCCGCTAATCATTTGTTAGGGAATATTTTCTCCAAACAGGATTTGGTTCGCTTTGCAATGTTTGGTGAAAAAGTTGCATCTGGAGTGAAACATGCTGATAATGTAGCGCCCTGCATTTATGGTGGTGTTACATTAATCAGAAGCATTTATCCATTGGATATTGTAACCATTCCTTCACCGGATTTATTTGTAACAGTTGTGCATCCACAGATAGAAGTTCGTACTTCGGATGCAAGACAAATATTACGCAAAGAAGTTTTGTTGAAAGATGCTATCAAGCAATGGGGCAATATAGCTGGACTGGTAGCAGGTTTCATCAAGAACGATTTGGAATTGATCGGACGTTCACTTGAAGATGTTATCATTGAACCTGTGCGAAGTATTTTGATCCCAGGTTTTGATGATGTAAAAAAACAATGTAAAGAGGTAGGTGCGTTGGGTGGCGGTATCTCCGGTTCCGGCCCTTCTATTTTTATGTTGAGCAAAACCGAAACAACTGCTAAAGTTGTTGAAAATGTAATGAAAGAAATTTATAACAATATCGGCCTTCCTTATCACACGTATGTAACTACTATTAATAAAGAAGGGGTAAAAATTGTGAACGAATAAAATATTTATGTACTAGGCGATTGTACTACTATTGAACATCGTTGTGTCACTCACTTGTACAGCATACCAATATTCAGCAAACACTAAATCATTAAATGCAATTTTACAGCACCAATAATCAATCACCTAAAGTAAGTTTTAAAGAAGCAACTATAAAAGGACAGGCACCTGATAAGGGATTGTATTTCCCTGAGCATATTCCAACATTATCAAAAGAGTTCATTGAAAATATTGATAAATATTCCAATGAAGAGATAGCTTTCAAGGTCATTCAGCCTTATGTTGCCGATTCAATCCCTGAAAATGAATTGCGCCATATTGTTGCAGAAACTATCAATTTTGATATCCCGTTAGTAAAAGTGAATGACAATATTTTTTCATTGGAATTATTTCATGGACCAACATTAGCTTTTAAAGATGTAGGTGCAAGATTTATGAGCCGTTGCCTCGGCTATTTTGTAAAAGATCAGAAACAAAAAGTAATTGTTTTGGTTGCAACTTCCGGCGATACTGGTGGAGCAGTAGCCAATGGTTTTTATAATATAGATGGGGTAGAAGTAGTGATTTTATATCCATCAGGTAAAGTAAGTTCCGTACAGGAAAAACAATTAACTACGCTCGGCAATAATATTCATGCGCTTGAAGTTGAAGGAACATTTGATGATTGCCAGCAACTAGTAAAGCAGGCATTTATGGATGAAGAGTTGAATGAAAAATTATTTCTTACGTCTGCAAATTCTATAAATGTTGCACGTTGGTTGCCACAACAATTTTATTATTTCTTTGCATACAAACAGTGGGCTGATAGAAATGAAGCACCTGTAATATCGGTGCCCAGTGGCAATTTCGGGAATATATGTGCAGGTATGTTAGGGTACGCCTCCGGGTTACCAGTAAAACATTTTATTGCAGCTTGCAATGCAAATAATGTGGTTCCGGAATTTATGCAGACAGAAAAGTATCAACCTAAAAAAGCTATAGCAACTATTTCTAATGCAATGGATGTTGGCGATCCCAGCAACTTTGTTCGTATACTTGAATTGTTCCATCATCAATTTGGCGATCTTAAAAAAGTATTGAGTAGTTATAGTATTTCAGATGATGAAACAAAAGCAACGATCAAAAAGATCAAGCGATCATACAATTATTTATTAGATCCACATGGTGCAGTTGGTTATCTTGCTTTAGAAGAATATTTAAATGAATATCCTTTACAAAAAGGTGTATTTTTAGAAACTGCTCATCCTGTAAAATTTTATGATGTGGTAGAACCTATTATTGGTGAAGCAGTTCCTATTCCTGTAATTGTGCAAGAACAATTAAAAAAAGAAAAGAAAAGTTTGAAGATCAGGATCAATGAGAAGGCGCTCAAAGATTTTTTAGCAACTTTATAAGTATAAATGTATTTGAAAAATAAAATGATCTAAAATGTTGCTCAATGGTATGCAGTACAAGTGAGTCACGCAACAATGCTGAGCAAAGAAGATACTGATGAAAACAAATAATGAAAAGATCCAGATCTAATGTATGATCCCTTGTTCGTTGGGGCAGCCATAGCCTCTTCTGCTGGGGCCACAGGAGCTAAAAAGAATGGCAGCGAAACTTATTATGAATACAATTAAAAAGACTTTTTTCATCTTGAAAAGATTTATTTTTAGAAGGGTTCACTCAACTATGACGATGCGAAGGTACGAAACGTTGCTTTATGATAATTGGTTATCAAATAATCCTCTTAAAATATTATCTTTCCACAAAAATTAACGTAACTGAATAAAATTTTACTCACAGCCAAAATCAAAAGCCAGTATGCCTTTACAACTTGCTAGACCAATCGCATTTATTGATCTTGAAACTACCGGTGTTAATCTTTCTACCGACCGGATAGTGGAAATAGCCATCATTAAAATATCACCCGATGGAACCCGGCAGACAAAGCGTAAATTATTGAATCCGCAAATGCCCATTCCGAAACAGGTTACAGAGCTACACGGCATTACCGATGAAATGGTAAAAGATGCACCTACCTTTAAACAGGTTTCTAATGAGCTAAAACAATTTATTGAAAACAGTGACCTTGGTGGTTACAATAGTAATCGTTTTGATATACCATTATTAATGGAGGAATTTTTACGTTCAGGATTGGAGATAGATCTTAGCACCCGGAAAATGATCGATGTGCAGCATATTTTTTATACTATGGAGCCACGGACACTTACTGCAGCATACAAGTTTTTTTGTCAAAAAGAACTAACGGATGCCCATGGAGCGGAAGCTGATATCAGCGCAACAATAGAAGTATTATTAGCACAATTACAACGTTACCCAGACTTAGGAGAATCGGTTGATTCAATTTTAAGCAGGATTGGTGAAGAGAAAATAGTGGATTATGCCCGTCGTTTTGTACTTGATGACAAAGGAGTTGAAATATTTAATTTTGGTAAGTATAAAGGCAGGCCTGTAATGGATGTACTAAAGGCTGAACGCCAGTATTACGATTGGATGATGAAAGGCGATTTCCCGTTACACACAAAGCAAAAGCTTACAGAGATATTCAATAGGGTTTTGTTAAAAAACAATTGATTAGAAATATTCATCAAAAATATGTTGACAAGACTTTAAAAATTATTGTAAATTCGTCTATCAGTAATCCCCTTGATTCATTTGGAAAAACTTGTGATCATACCTACTTACAACGAGAAGGAAAACATCAGTTCCATTATTGCTGCAATAATGAATTTGAATGAAGGTTTTCATGTTCTCATTATTGACGACGGTTCTCCCGACGGAACAGCGAGTATTGTCAAGTCATTGTTTGCAACTTACTCCAATCAATTATTTTTAGAGGAACGAAGCGGTAAGCAGGGATTGGGCACAGCTTATATTCATGGATTTCGTTGGGCGCTTGCAAAAGGCTATAAGTATATCTGTGAAATGGATGCAGATTTTTCTCATGATCCAAAAGATCTTGCAAGATTATATGAAGCTTGTAAAAATGGAGTTGGCGTGGCTGTTGGTTCAAGATATGTAAAAGGAGGTGCTGTTGAGAATTGGCCTGCTAATAGGATCGCTCTTTCAAAAGGAGCATCTGTTTATACAAGGCTCATCACCTGGATGCCGGTAAGAGATCCTACTGCTGGATTTGTATGTTATCGTAGGGAAGTGCTGGATGCCATTAATCTTTCAGCTATTGCATTTAGCGGGTATGCGTTCCAGATAGAGATGAAATTTGCTGCATGGAAATTAGGGTTTAAAATACAGGAAGTTCCAATCACTTTCAAAGATCGTAAACTGGGTGAAAGCAAAATGAACAAAGGGATTGTAAAAGAAGGTATCCTCGGTGTTTTACGTTTACGTTGGAACAGCATGTTTAAAAATTATCGTAATAAAGTTCAAAATTCTGCATCCTATATCTCCAATACATCTCCTTTTATTGATAAGGAAGTGATATTAGAAAGTAAATAGTTTTTCTGTTACCAAAATTTGTTCTTTGCTCAACATATCCTTGTGTCACTCACTTGTGCTTTTGTTTTCAGCAGCAGCTTATTTATACATTTAATGCGGCTTAAATGCAGGATTATTGTACATGGATTTATTGAACAAATAATATTTACCATCCTTATAATTCTTCCAATAGCGTTTGCCATCGAGGTCAAAATAAAGCCGGCTATCAACAGCTTTACTTGCTACTCTGTCATTTACTGAAAGTGTTTTTGGCCACGGGCCTGTTGAGATCATTCTTTTTTTAACAACAGGGGTTTCACTCTTGTCTGCATCAAATGTTTGAGGCAAATGTTTTTTGCTACAGCTAATAATTAGTATCAATGATAACAGTACCAGGTATTTCTTTAACATCTCTTTCATACTCCAACTACTTTGCCAAACTTTTATTCTTCTGTAAAAGAAGTTATTTAAACGCAGGATGAAATTGTTGCAATGTATTTCGCAAGTATTCTCTGTCAAGATGTGTGTAGATCTCAGTCGTGGTAATACTTTCATGACCAAGCATCTCTTGTACAGCACGCAGGTCTGCACCGCCTTCTACAAGATGTGTAGCAAATGAGTGGCGAAAAGTATGCGGTGAAATATTCTTTGTGATACCAGCCTGTTTTGCCAGTTCTTTAATTATAAGAAATATCATTACTCTTGATAATTTACTTCCCCGGCGATTTAAAAACAAAATATCTTCATTACCCGGTTTAACAGGAATGTGTACACGAATATTATTTCGGTAGATAGTAATATATTTTACTGCATCGCTACCGATAGGTACTAATCTTTCTTTATCGCCTTTACCAATTACACGTATAAAACCAATATCAAGATATAATGAACTGATTCGAAGATTTACGGCTTCACTTACCCGTAAACCACAACTATACAGCGTTTCCAGTATTGCTTTGTTTCTTCCACCTTCAGGTTTGGATAAATCTATTTCAGAAATCATATTTTCGATTTCTTCAAAACTTAATATGTCCGGCAATATTCTTTTTAGCTTAGGTGATTCTAATAGCGCAGTCGGATCAGTAGTTACAATACGTTCCAGTAAACAATATTTATAAAAACTTCGCAAACCCGAAATGATCCTTGCCTGTGAGCCTGCAGTCATTCCTAGTTCACTGATCCATTTCACAAATTGCTCCAGGTCTTTCAATTCAACCTGCTGAGGCGTTCTTGACCGATTGGTTTGTAGCAGAAAAGAAGTAAGCTTTTCAATATCATGCAGGTAAGCCTCCACGGAATTATCGCTTAACGATTTTTCCAGTTGCAGGTATGCTTTAAATCCTTTTTTG
>Ga0207035_1018_pt1 | contig 52855 bp, 44 predicted proteins | sample Alteio_BWMinCont_77_FD_153272 | JGI IMG/M metagenome (GOLD analysis project Ga0207035, IMG submission 153272) | Enriched cells from forest soil in Barre Woods Harvard Forest LTER site, Petersham, Massachusetts, United States -... | ecosystem: Environmental > Terrestrial > Soil > Temperate forest >... | reverse complement strand
TATGTGTTTATGCATGGGATCATTATGATTGAATCCGTAGAGACGCCATTTATGGCGTCTCTTAATATGGCGTTGTAAGAGACGCCATAAATGGCGTCTCTACGAGCGGGAGTCAGAAGGATAAGGGACAGCGCACTATAATAAATAGGGCGGCTGTCCCTTATTATTAATCGCCAACAACACATGGAGGCACTTGAACACAAGTTAATGATGTTGGAGCTGGATTACCACCGCACGTTGGATTTGTCGATTGTAAACAATTAAGATGCCCAGTGCAGAATACAGGACAGCAGTTATTGCTACCAGGGGCACAAGTACAGTCTCCAGCACCATACAAACATTTACTCCAATGGGTGCATTCACCATCAACTGGTTTGCAGCATTCAGTACCATCGCCGCCGCAATTGCCGCAGATATCCTTACTCGAACCGCCGCTACAAACGCAACTGTCGCTGGAGCAAGATAAAGTTCCATCTGAACAGCCATCGCCATTTGTGCAGGACCCGCTGCAGCTTGCCACACCACCACCACAAACACCGCAGGCATCCAGTGTCTTTCCGCTATTGCAAATAGAATCGCAGCCAACAGTCCCGCTACACACACCGCCACATTCAGTACCATCGCCGGCGCAATTGCCGCAGGCATCCTTAACTGCGGTTCCGCCGCAAGTGCCGGCGCAGTCTACGGTTGCACTGCCGCCGCAAGTGCCGGCGCAGTCGAGAACATGGCCAGAGCAATCGCAAGCTCCAGGAAGAATGCCTGACCCGCCGCAAACGCCGCAGGCATCTTTAACTGCGCTTCCGCCGCAGGTGTCGGCGCAGTCGAGAACATGGCCAGAGCAATCGCAAGCTCCAGGAGGAGGAGTAGTACAGGCAGGGCAGGTGGATCCATCGCCGCCACAAACGCCGCATTTATCGTATTTAGCAGTTCCGCCGCATTTGCCAAGACAATCAGTGGTCTTTCCGCTATTGCAAACGTTGTCGCAGCCTACAGTGCATCCCGGCGGAGTTACAGGAAGGCAGGTGGATCCATCGCCGCCACAAACGTCGCATTTATCGTATTTAGCAGTTCCGGCGCATTTGCCAAGACAATCATTGGTCTTTCCGCTATTGCAAACGCCGTCGCAGCCTACAGTAGTGCATCCCGGCGGAATTACAGGAGGGCATTCCGACCCATTGCCGCCGCAAACGCCGCAGATATCCTTGGACTTCCCGCTATTGCAAACGCCGTCGCAGCCTTTAACCGCGCTGCCACCGCATACGCCACGGCAATCGACATCCACGGGGCACGGAGTCCATATCTTCCCGCAGAATGGTGATCCAATGACATTGCCATAGCAATCGCAAAATCCAGGAGGAGGACCAGGCCCACCGCAAGTGCCGCAGGAATCTTTGCCTGTACCGCTGTAGCATATGCCGTCGCACCCTTTATTTGCGGGAACGCAGCAGCCACCAACGGGGTCTGTAACAAAAGGTCCGCCGCAGCGGCCGCTACAGTCCATTAAATCGCCAGCGCAATCGCACGCATTAGGAGAAGGCTTAGCTGCGCAACAACCCCCAAACTGTGGACCGCCAAAAGGAGTAGGGCCATTGGGATCGCAAATACAGGAATTACCTGAAATTATATATGGTGCTTGGCACTGTGCAGTGCATCCCTGACCTGTGCAAGCCGGTACAAGACTATAATCACCATTGTTTGTTGGAGCAAGCATATTGGGGCAAGCTGTTGCGCCTGCCGGGACTATTACTGAACAGGTCTTGGGCTTGTATGAGCAGCAGACAATGGAAAGTACGGTAGTGTTCGCAGTTACTTTAAAGGTGTCTTTATAGTTATTCTTTGAGTCAGTCGGTACAGGATAGGTTCCGTTGGGGCAGGGATTGCCGGGATTGCCGGGATTGCCGGTTAAAAAAGTAGGGCATTTATTAGTGTCATCATTTAGAACAGTATTATCATACGAACAAAAGAAATTGTAACACTCTTGGGGGTAGACAGTTTTTTGTTTGTTCATGCACACATTTAGAGTTCCACTCGTGTCTACAAAGACCTCTCCATTATTTATGGGATTTGTACAGTCGATGTTGTTGGCATTGGTAGATAACTTGATTTTATTATAAGCTGCCGTAGGGGCAGGATAATACGTGGTTAGAGAAGTCTTTCCGGCAAATGCAAAGCCGCAAAGCAAAATGAAAAAGAAAAAAAACAATAGGGTACATTTTTTCATGGCATTTTGGGCCCAAGACACCAGCCCTCTCAACATAAGTATATATGATTTAATATACCAAAGCAAGTTGATGGGAATAAACGAATGGCGCGATTGAAATGGTGGATTGAAGGGGGCCATATTATCAAAATTGTTGATCAAAATTATCAACAGTAGATTGCTTGGAACAGCAAACAGTAACAGTAACCGGGACAATAGATGGGATGTTGTCAATAAACGCACTTGCTTGTTCAAAACCAGTGGGGCAGTCTTTGGGACAGCCCGATGGGTCGCCGGGGTTACAAAATTGATTAAAGCATGCCTCGGGGTAGGGAACAGCTTTAGTTGATCCATTGACGCACATTTCTAGAGTGCCGGAAACATCATTAGCGCTCATAAAAAGCATTCCCGTGTTTTTTGGATCTTTGCAATCAGGGAGCGGTCCTTGAAGATTTTGAAGAGAGACCTTGTTATAAGAACCACTGGGAGCTGGGTAGTTAGTGATTATCGTATTGTTGCCGGCGTAGGATACGTAGGCCGCCAAAAAAGTTAAAATTGAGGTGAGAACAAAAATTTTCATACGCAAAGCCCCTTTCATCAAGGGCAAGTGCCTTGGGGAGAAAGCACATCGCCAAGGCAATCGCAAAATCCAGGAGGAATGCCTGGCCCGCCGCATTTGCCGCAGGCGTCATTGACCAGACCGCTGTCGCATATGCCATCGCAACCTTCAGCTGAGGGAAGGCAACAGCCACCATTTGGGTCCAAAACTCTAGCTCCGTTGCAACGGCCACTACAGTCATTTACATGGCCAACGCAATCGCAGGCTCCAGAAGGCTTTGCCGTGCAGCCAGTTGTTGGGCTGCCGCAAGGAGTATCTCCGCTGCAAGACGGTGGGGGGGTACATTGTTGAGTTTGTCCTTTAGCTGAAACACCTCCGCATTGTGGCACAGTTGAAGCTAAGCATGTTTGTGTTCCGGATCCTGCAGGCGAGGGCTTGCAAGTATCCCATTGTGTACAGACACCATTAATTGTAGAGCTATGAACCAAGGTGTACCCAGGGCCAGGGCCCCCATTATAGCAACAGTTTCTTTTATAGGTAATAGCAAGCAAATCACTGGTACCACCAATGCTATCACAACCGATATCATAAGCATTAACATCTGCAGAGTCGCAGGAAGCTGGGATTTGTTGAGCAGTGGTCGAGTAAATTGAGAAACAGCCTGATTTGGTAAACGAAGTATTACCATTATTCGGGCCGGCAAAACAGCAAGTCCAGGATACAATATTCGCTCCGCCCATTAAAAAAGTCTCGCTTGCCTTGTTGAATAGGTAATTAGCCGGACATGGGGGCTTAGTAATAGCAGGGCCGTAACGGTTAAAACAAGAACCTGGATAGGAAGCTGCTGAACCGTCAGCTTTACAGATTTCCAAAAAACGGGTATTTGGGTCTGCAAATATGGTCCCGGCATTCATATAAATTTTACCAGGTACAGGCTTTGGATCATATATAGGGCCATTTTGGTCAGTACCAGTTTGGAGACAAAAATTAGCTTCATCCGGCACGCCCTGACCTGGTTGATTCATGAGACGCACCTTGGTGTAGGTCCCGCTGGGAGAAGGATAATAGGTCGATATGTTCGTCTGATTGGCATAGGTGATAGAGGACACCAACAAATAGCCAAGGCCGAAGGAAAAGAAGAATAGGACAAGCAATTTTTTCATAAATAATAGCCCTTACCTAAAGTATACACCACATCAATTAATTACGCAATAATCTCGTTTGATTGGCATTGGTTATTGGGGACACCAACAAAAGGCCAAGGCTGAAAGAAAAAATGAAGATAATAAGTAGTTTTTTCATAGATACAATTCTCTGTTTCAAATAGTCCTTGCCTTAAGTATAAACTATAGAAAGTCATCAGGCAAGGTGAAATGGATTACGCGGATGGATTACGCGGAAGAGTGATTTTTAGCTTTTGGAATGACTTCCAATTGACAGAGGTTCTAAAGGATGGTATAGTTGAACAGCTTTGGGATAGCACCTTTAATCCGGTTCTGTGAGGCTGGAAAGGGATTATATGGATAGTTTGGTATCAAAATTGATTTTGCAACCCGTCCACTTTTGTGTGAAAGTTGACGGGTTTTCTTTTTTGAAAAGGGGACACTTTAAAGTGTCCCCTTTTCTTCGGGGGAAATATGGCGGTTGTTAAGATCATGGACCAGGAGGCCATTCGCCGGGCGGTTTTGCGCATGGCGCATGAGATCGTTGAGAAGAACAAAGGTGTCGAGCATTTGGCCCTGATCGGGATCCGCACCCGCGGGGTCATTTTGGCCGGCCGGCTTAAAAAAGCGATCAAGGACATAGAAGCCGTGGATGTGCCTCTGGGGATTTTGGACATTACCCTTTACCGCGATGATTTGACCTTGGTCGGCGCCAAGCCCGTTGTCAGGGAGACCTTGATTGATTTTGACATTACCGACATGAAGATCGTTTTGGTGGATGATGTGTTTTTTACCGGACGTACCATCCGCGCGGGTTTTGACGCTTTGATTGATTTTGGCAGGCCCGCGATCATCCAGCTGGCTGTGCTGGTTGACCGCGGTCACCGGGAGCTGCCCATCCGCGCGGATTTTGTGGGTAAAAATATCCCTACCGCTAAAAATCAGGATGTGAAGGTCATTTTAGGAGAGTCCGACGGGAAGACCGATGAAGTGATATTGGAGGGTTAACTATGTCTTGGAAACACAAGCATCTTTTGGGACTGGAAGATCTAAGCCGCCATGACATAGAATTGGCCCTGGAAACCGCCAAATCATTTAAGGAAGTCTCCAGCCGTGACATCAAAAAAGTGCCTGCCTTGCGCGGCAAGACCGTGGTCACCTTGTTTTTTGAACCCTCCACCCGCACGCGCATTTCATTTGAACTGGCGGCCAAACGCCTTTCCGCGGACACGCTTAATATCGCCGTCAATGTTTCTTCGACGAGCAAGGGCGAGACCCTGCTTGACACCGCGCGCAACATCGAGGCCATGAACGTGGATGCCATGGTGGTGCGCCATTCCTCCTCGGGTTCGGTGTTACTGCTGGCCCAGGGGCTTAAGTGTTCGGTGGTCAACGCCGGGGACGGCTGCCGCGAGCACCCCACCCAGGCGCTTTTGGACATGTTTACCTTGCAGGAAAAATTCAGCCGTATCGAGGGATTGAAGGTCGGCATCGTCGGGGACATTCTGCACTCAAGGGTGGCGCGCTCCAACATTTGGGGGTTGACCAAGCTTGGGGCCAAGGTCACTGTCTGCGGCCCCGCGACCTTGATGCCGCGCGGCATTGAGGCCATGGGTGTTGAAGTTTGCTATGATTTAAAAAAAGTTTTAAAAGAGTCGGACGCGGTCATTGCCCTTCGCCTGCAAAAAGAGCGCCAGCAGGACAAATTTTTGCCTTCCATGCGCGAGTATTCGATGCTTTTTGGCATTGACCAGGCCAAATTAAGCGAGGCGAACAGCCATTTGATCGTGATGCATCCTGGCCCCACCAACCGCGGGGTGGAATTATCTGCTGATGTTGCCGACGGCAAACAATCGGTGATCTTAGACCAGGTGACCAACGGGGTGGCCGTGCGCATGGCAGTGTTGTATCTGGTGCTGGGCACAAAAACGGAGTAAATTATGGGACTCTTGATAAAAAACGCCGTCATCGTCAATGCCGATAAGATCTGGGACAAGCCGCAAGACATTTTATGTGAGAAGGGCACGATCGCCCAAATCGCCCCCGGCATTGCCCCGGGCAATCACGAGATCATCAACGCCGCCGGAAAAAAAGTCTTGCCGGGCTTGATTGATATACACACCCATCTTCGCCAGCCCGGCCGTGAAGACAAGGAGACCATTGAAACCGGCTCTCGCGCGGCAGTCAAGGGCGGATTTACCTCCATCATGTGCATGCCCAACACCAACCCTGTCATTGACAATGCCATGGTCGTGGAATTCATTGTCCGCGAAGCCAATCGCGTGGGATTGTGCCATGTGTATCCCATCGCTGCCATCACCAAGGGCCAGCAGGACGGGGAATTGACAGACATGGCGGAACTGGCAGCTGCGGGGTGCCGGGCCTTTTCCGACGACGGCAAGTCTGTGCTCAACAGCCGTCTTTTCAGGCTGGCGATGGAATATGCCAAGATGCTGGATGTTTTGATCATCGAGCATTGCCAAGACCCAATGCTTAGCGCCGGCGGGGTGATGAATGAAGGGATTGTGTCGACGAGGATCGGCTTAAAAGGCGATCCGGGCATTGCCGAGACCGTGACGGTGGCGCGCGATATTGAAATAGCCCTTTATTTAGGCGCCCGGGTGCACCTGGCGCACATGTCGCTTAAGCGTTCCTGCGAGCTTATCCGTTTTGCCAAGTCCCAGGGCGTTCGCGTGACAGCCGAGGCCTGCCCGCACCACTTTGTCTTGACAGACGAGGCCTGCAGCAGTTTTGATACCTCCACCAAGGTCAATCCACCGCTTCGTTCCAAAGAGGACGTGGAAGCGATTAAAGAAGCCATTGCCGACGGGACCATTGACTGCATCGTGACTGACCATGCGCCGCACACCAAGGAAGATAAGGAAGTGGGATTTGACGGTGCCCCTTTTGGGTTGATCGGTTTGGAGACCTCGCTGGGGCTGACGATCACGGAACTGGTGAAACCGGGAATCATTGACATGTCCCAAATGGTTGATAGAATGTCCTGCGCGCCCGCGCGTATCGTGGGCCTGGCGAATAAAGGGGTGATCAAGCCAGGTTTTGATGCGGACATCACGATCATTGATCCGGAGCGTGAATGGACGGTCACCAAGGAAGGTTTTGTGTCTAAAAGCAAAAATTCACCGTTTATCGGCCGCAAACTCAAAGGCCAGGTCGAATACACCATCTGCGCAGGGAAAATAGTTTATAGGGTTTAAAATGAGCGCCCGTGGCCTAATGGATAGGGCAGCAGCCTCCGGAGCTGCTCGTGCAGGTTCGAATCCCGCCGGGCGCGTTTTTAAAATAAAGATTCCGGCTTTCGCCGGAATGACAATATTAATACCTTGTCATCCCGACGAAAGTCGGGATCTTTAAAAAACACCCATGCGAAAGCAAAAGATCACGATTTCAGTCATTGGAGGCAGCAGCATCAGTGCCAAGGTCGAGGATTTGGCCGAAGCTGTCGGACAAATGATCGCGGAATTGGGCTGCATCTTGGTCTGCGGCGGTTTGGGCGGCGCCATGGAAGCCGCGGCCAGAGGGGCCAAAAAAGCCGGGGGCATGACCATCGGCATCTTGCCCGGCAAGGACAAAAGGGACGCCAATTCCTATATCGATATTGCCTTGCCCACCTCCATCGGTTATGCCCGAAACACGATCGTGGCCTGCTCGGCAGACATCATCGTTGCCCTGCCTGGAAGTTTTGGCACTAATTCCGAAATTTGCTATGGCATGGTCTATACCCGGCCGATCATTGATCTGGGCAACTGGAACATTGAGGGGATGATTGACGCCAAAAACATTGCCGAGGCCGAGGAGAAAATCAAGAAAATGATCAAAAAGATGCAAAACAGCTGATGCTTTGTAAAATAAATTTAAAATAAGTAGTCATCCCGACGAAAGTCGGGATCTTCATAAATGACACAGATTTTTATGCCAGAACTTCCGGAAGTTGAAACCATAGTCCGCGATTTAAGCGGGTCCCTCCAGGGTAAAATATTTTCCCAGGTCATTGTCCACGACGCCTTTCTCTTACGGCAGAGTCAAAAGGATTTCATCCGCCGGCTTGAAGGACAATCCATCGGCAAAATCACCCGTCGGGGCAAGGCCGTGATTGTGCATTTGGCTTCAGAAAAATTTTTGGTCATCCAGCTGATGATGACCGGCCAGCTCATTGTCAATGGCCCCAAGGACAGACATACCCGCCTTACCTTTATTTTTTCCGACGGCAGCCGGCTTTTATATAATGACCAGCGGCGTTTTGGCCGGTTACTCGTGGCCGCGAAATTAGATGAGATCACTCATTTTAATATTCTAGGCCCTGAACCTTTTTCCGAAAGGTTTGATCCGGCCTATATGCATGATGCTTTTCGAAAAACAACCCGTCCCGTCAAAAATATCCTGCTCGACCATACCTTCGTGGCAGGTATCGGAAATATTTACGCTTGTGAGATACTTTTTCGAAGCGGCATACGTCCCCAACGGCAAGCCCGCCGCATCAACCTGGCAGGGACCAGGGCCATTCATCGCACTATCCTGGAAGTCTTAAGCGAAGCCATTACCCATCGCGGCTCTTCCGTGCGCAATTACCGTGACGGCGAAGGCCAGAAAGGCCGGTTTAATGAACGGCTCATGGTTTACGCCCGTCAGGGACTGCCCTGTCCTCGCTGCCAAAAACCAATACAGCGCTTGATCCAGGCAGGCAGGAGCACATTTTATTGCAAGCATTGCCAGAAATAGTGATATATGGAAAAAATACAAAATAAATATAAAGTCCTCGTCAATGAAAAGCTCTGCCCGCGGTATTGGCGCATGGTCTTTGACGCCCCGGATTTGGCCCAGGAAGTCAAACCCGGGCAATTTGTGCATATACGCACGGATGAGGAAGGTTTGCAGCCTTTTTTCCGCCGGCCTTTTAGCGTTTACCGCGCCTTGAAAGATGTCGAGATCTTCTATGATGTGGTGGGCCTTGGCACCAAGTTGCTTGTCCGAAAGAAAAAAGGGGACATCGTTGATGTGCTGGGGCCTTTAGGTACCCCATATGTGATGCCGCCTGAAAAAACCCAACAGGTGGTCATGATTGCCGGAGGCATCGGCATTGCGCCAATGCTTATTCTTTCCGACGCACTAAAGAAGAAAAAATACGACGTCATTTTGCTCTTTGGCGGCCGAGACCGCGGGCATGTGTACCCCATGAAGGAATTTAAGGACAATGGGGTCAAGGTCCATCTTGCCACGGATGATGGCTCCGTCGGCGTTAAAGGACGTGTCAGTGTTTTGTTTGATAAAATTGACAAAGACCCTGACCGCACGTTCATTTATACCTGCGGCCCCAATCCCATGATGAAAGCGGTGCAGTCATTTGCCAAACGCTATTGTATAAAGGCCCAGGCCTCTTGCGAAGAAATCATGGCCTGTGCCCTTGGCGCGTGCTTAGGATGTTCCATTGAGACAAAGAATGGATTTAAAACAGTGTGCTACGACGGCCCGGTGTTTGACCTTGATGAGGTAAAATTTCAATAATTGTTTAGTGTCCTTGTCATCCCGGCGAAAGCCGGGATCTTTTAAAGATTCCGGCTTTCGCCGGAATGACATACTAAATATCAAATTTCATTAGAATGAATTTATCTATAAAAATAGCCGGCGTAACTTTCAAAAATCCCGTGACCGTGGCTTCGGGCACCTTTGGGCATGCACAGCGTTATTACAATCTTGAGGAAGTCAAGCGCCTTGCGGCCATTGTCCCAAAGACCGTGACCTTCCATCCGCAAGTCGGCAATCCGCCGGTGCGGATTTTTGAAACACCCTCGGGCATGATCAATGCCATCGGCATCGAAAACCCCGGCATTGACGGCTTTCTCGCCGATAAACTCCCCGGCTTAAAGAAAATCGGCGTGCCCCTGATCATCAGCATTTTGGGGCACAATGAAGAAGAATTTATCGGGATCATGGAAAAATTAAACATTCAAAAAGGCATCGCGGCAGTGGAGTTAAATTTATCCTGCCCTAATCTTAATCATAAAGTATTGGTGGCCCAGGACCCTGTTGCCACCAAAAAATTAGTCAAGAAGATAAAAGCCCTGTCTAAATTTCCCATTATCGCCAAGTTATCACCCAATGTGACAGACATCGCCGCCATCGCCCAAGCAGCCGAAGCAGGCGGCGCTGATGCGGTGAGCTTAATCAACACGTTTTCTGCCATGGCCATTGATGTCAAGACCCGTCAGAGCCGTATCGGGAATTTTACCGGCGGTTTGTCCGGGCCTGCCATCCGGCCTATTGCGCTTTACATGGTGCAGCAAGTTGCAGCCCATGTTAAAATCCCGGTCATCGGCATGGGAGGCATCATGACAGCGACGGATGCCTTGGAATTTCTCATGGCCGGCGCTTCCATGATTGCCGTTGGCACGGGAAATTTCATCAATCCCCGCGCGCCCATTGATGTTTTGGAGGGGATTGAATCTTTTATGAAAGAAAATAAGATCAGCGATGTCCGTGACATCATCGCAAGTTTGAAAAAATGAACAAAGCCCAATTAATTGTCGCGTTAGACCTTGAAACTTTTGAAGAGGCCCGTCGCCTGATCGACGATGTGGCGGATTCAGTCGAGATTTTTAAAGTGGGCAGCCAGATATTTACGGCCCTGGGGCCTTTTATAACCCGTTACTTGCAATCAAAGGGAAAAAAAGTTTTTCTGGATTTGAAATTTCATGATATACCTAATACCGTGGCTGGCGCCATTAAAGGTGCAGTAGGCTTAAGTGTCAGCCCAAGTCAAGACCCAAACTTTGCCCCACTTTTTATGCTAACGGTGCATACTGCCGGCGGCAAAGAAATGCTTGAAGCCGCGGTGCTTGCAGGAAGGGCCCATTCCAAATCACTCGGCGTGCCGCGTCCCTTGATCGTCGGTGTCACGGTGTTGACCAGCACAGCCAAAAGCACTGATTTGGAAAATTTAGTATTGGAACGCGCCCGGCTGGCCAAGCAAGCAGGTTTAGACGGTGTCGTGGCTTCTGTTGAGGAAGCGGCAGCTATCCGCCGGGAATTGGGCCAGGATTTTTTAATCGTGACCCCGGGCATACGGCCCGCAGGATCGACCTTGGATGACCAAAAGCGCGCTGCATCGCCCCAAGCCGCCATTTTACAAGGAAGCAATTTTTTAGTGGTAGGACGCCCCATTATCCAGGCCCCGTCCCCGCGCACAGCTGTATTAAAGATATTAGAAGAAATGAAAAATAAATGAATCCTTCCCCCTTGATGGGGGGTTAGGTGGGGTGTAAATAAAGATAGTGAACATTTTTATCAAAAAACCCATCAGCCAACTGATCGAAACTGCCGAAGGCGGGGAATACCAATTGAAGCGCTCCTTGGGTGCGCTTAATTTAGTCTCCTTAGGGATTGGCGCCATCATCGGGGCAGGCCTGTTTTCCCTGACAGGCATTGCCGCGGCAGAGAACGCGGGCCCGGCGGTGGTGCTTTCATTTGTGGTGGCGGCCGTTGGTTGCACCTTTGCAGGCATGTGCTACAGCGAGCTGGCATCCATGATCCCGGTCGCCGGCAGCGCCTATACCTATGCTTACGCGACCATGGGCGAGTTTATCGCCTGGATCATCGGCTGGGACCTGGTTTTGGAATACGCGGTGGCTGCCTCAGTGGTGGCAGTGAGCTGGTCACGGTATGTGGGTTCTTTTTTGCATGATTTCGGCATCTCGATTCCGGCACGTTTGGCCGCCTGTCCTTTTGATGTCATTACCATGCCCGACGGCAGCCAGGCGCATGGATTGATCAATATCCCGGCAATGCTGATCATCGTGTTTATTTCCATTTTGTTGATGCTGGGGATCAAGGAATCAGCCACTGTCAATGATGTGATCGTGGTCATCAAGCTTTTGGTGGTGCTGACCTTTATCGCAGTGGGTTTTCATTATCTTAAAGCAAGTAATTATGTGCCTTTTATACCACCTAATACCGGCAATTTCGGGGAATTTGGTTTAAGCGGCATTATGCGCGCGGCAGGGATCATTTTCTTTGCCTATATCGGTTTTGACACGGTCTCTGTCGCGGCCCAGGAAGCGCACCATCCGCAGCGGGACATTCCGCGGGGCATTATCGGTTCTTTGATCATTTGTACAGTTCTTTATATTCTCTTTGCCTTTGTGTTGACCGGCATGCTAAATTATAAATTGATGAAAGGTGACGCCGCACCCGTGGCCACGGCCATTAATTTGACGCCCTACCCGTGGCTGCATGTGTTGATCAAGCTTGGGATCATCGGCGGGTTTACCTCGGTGATCCTGGTGATGCTATTGGGCCAGTCGCGCATTTTTTATGCGATGTCGCGCGACGGGCTTTTGCCAAAACTTTTTTCCGACATCCATCCCCGCTGGCGCACTCCGTGGCGGTCCAATTTGCTTTTCATGGTTTTCGTGGGGTTCTTTGCCGGGTTTTTCCCGATTTCCAAATTAGGGAACATGACATCCATCGGCACCTTGCTGGCCTTTATCATCGTCTGCGGCGGGGTCATGGTTTTGCGCTATACCCATCCGGATGTGCCCAGGTCTTATCAGTGCCCTTATTTTCCGGTGTTTCCGATTTTGGGTATTTTGGTGTGCCTGGCCATGATGACCTCGCTCGATGTGGAGACCTGGTGGCGCCTGGTCATTTGGCTTGTCATCGGCCTGATTATTTATTTTACCTACAGCCGCTTCAACAGCCGGTTAAGCAGAAATTTGTAAAGTGAATTTTCTATCCCCTATGTTCCCTCCCCCTTGAGGGGAGCGGTTAGGGAGGGGGTATTGAGGGGCGGTTAGCTCAGCTGGTTAGAGCATCTGACTTACATTCAGAAGGTCGAGGGTTCAATTCCTTCACCGCCCACCACTAAGTTTTTTGCTTTACAAAATATCCAACGGATATTAGACTATCGCTTCATCTACGGGGTCGTGGTGTAGCTGGTTAACACATCAGCTTGTCACGCTGAAGACCGCGAGTTCAAATCTCGTCGACCCCGCCACTAACTTTAAGCCCTGCAGTCATTTGCAGGGTTTTTGTTTTATACTGGTTGATACCATTTGATATGGTTTAGACCAAAATGTGGACACTTTTTGGGCACCGGATAAATGTTGCGTGGTTAGAGCGTGTATGATATATTTTAAATATGAAAGCCAACGTAATTATTTCAAATAGGAAAATTTTGGGAGGGACACCGGTCTTTTGGGGGACCAGGGTTCCTGCTAAGAATCTTATTGATTATCTTAAGGCTGGAGACAGCGTTGATGATTTCCTTTCAGATTTTCCAACCGTCACTAAGGAACAAGTCATTGAATTTTTGGAATCTGCCCCCGAACGTTTTTTGAAGAAATAAAATGAAAATCCTGCTCGATGAACCCTTGCCCAAAAGATTGAAAAAACATTTTCCGGGGCATGCGGTAAAGACTGTTTCTGATATGGGATGGAAAGGAAAACAGAACGGTGAGTTAATGTCACTTGTTGGGGGGAAGTTTGATGTTTTTGTGACACCAGACCAGAATATGATTTATCAAATAAATTTACGCCATGCCATTGTTCCCATTTTTATTCTTAAAGCTTCGAGCAATAGGTATGACGATTTAATATTTTTGATTCCTAAATTGTTAAAGACCTTGAAATTCCCTTTTGTTAAGAAAATCTATATTATTGAATAATTCCAGCTTGTCACGCTGAAAGACGGCGCGAGTTCAAATCTCGTCGACCCCGCCATTTTTTATTTCTTTTTCAGGACAACGACACCATGATTATTAGCCCAGCCGGGAGGTTGGGTCCAGTCGCCGCCCTGGCGGACCACGGGCGTAAAATTGTCATGGACGTATCGGCCCAGCAAAGGGCAGTAGGTCTTGCCGAATATCCCTAAGCCAAATTCATCGGAGATAATGCGGTTGGACATCACAACGAAGCCCACCTTGTTCTTTTCTAATTCCCTGATCACGGAAATTTCCTGTTGGGGCGGTATTTTGATATGGTCAAAGAAAATCAGCTGGCGCGTGGGGCTTTCTTTGCCGGTCAAATAGTAGTATAGGCAGTCATAGGGCAGGGCAAAAAATAAATCGTCCTTTTTTAAGAGCGGTATTCAAGAATCCGGTGACACGGTTGACGGTGTCGGTCCATTGAGGCTCGTTGCCGACGTAAATATGCCCCCGTTCCATGCTCAAATAACGAAAGGGCTGTTTTTGGCTTTGGATAGAACCAATATGCACCACCAATCCCAATAGTGTCAATCCCCCTAAAAACAGCACGATGATTATGCGTAAAAATTTTGGAATGAAGGTAAACGCCACGGCAATCATCACAAAATGAAAGAGCTCCAGAAAAGGCTGGGACCAATAGGTGCGGTACCATATGCCGCTGATTATAAATTCATGGAAATAAAAAATGAAAAAGATCCCGATCACAGCCAAACCCAATAAAACATCCTGCCTGTATGTTTTTTCGATTTTTTTGCTGATTAGTAAATATACGCCCAGCAAGGTGCATCCGTGCAGGACGATGCCGATGGCAACACCAACGTAAGAATGGACGAAGGTCAGCCAATGTTGGGTCAGATAATAAGGGATGACCAACAAAGGCGAGGCATGATACGGCTGGTCGTCCCCAAAATAAGGCATGCACTGGCGTATGGCATATAACGGCAGGTCTTTGAGCAGCATCCAGTAAATGATGCCAAGCGAAAGAGGGAACAAGACCGCGGCCGCCCAATAAAATTTTTTCTTTTGAACGCTTAAAGGACACTTTTTAGAAAAATCAATCAACAGGACGCTAAGCACAATTCCCGCCAACCCTGCCAAGCCAAAATTTATTTTGACCAATCCCAAGACAAAGGCCGCAGCAAGAGCCATCCATAAATAGCGTAAAGACCCAGCCCGGATATAAGATAAAAGGCACCAGCCAATAATCAATTCCGCGGCAATGCCGCCGATATGGTTATAGGTAAAGAAAAATTCCAGGCGGTTTTGGGTAAACCAGGCCCCCGCCAAGAAAGCCAGTCCGGGCGGCATCAGGCAGGCCGCAGATAAATAAAAAAAGACAGAACAAACAATAACAAGCAGTGCCCTTCCCAAAAGCACGCTTGTTAGATGCACCCCGAAGATTTTAAAAAACAGGCCGTAATAATACGGCATTAAAGGGCCGTACACCCACCAAAAATCTTTGTAAGGCAATTTCCCGTGGGTCACCGCGTCAATAGCATACAGGTCCCGGCCATGATCGCCTTGGGAAAGCAGGTCTTGGAAATTGAGCTCAGGCCAGGCAAAAAGAGCGGCTGTCAGAATGGTAAGAAGTAAAAAAATTGTTTTCGAAGGAAGCTTCATGTTCCTTTACGTTTTAGTATCAAGGTCCCATGGTTCCATGCCCAGCCTGGCTCATTGGTCCAATCACCGAAGCGGGCTATGGCTGTGAAATTGTCCTGAATATATTTCCCTATCAAGGGGCAATAGCTTGCCCCTAAAAAACCCAGTCCCGGCTCCTGGCGGGCAAAGGCCCGGCTGGAAAGCAGAACATAATTGACATGGTTTTTTTTCCAATTCGGCGATCACCGATCTTTCCTGCTCCGGCGGTATTTTAATATGTTCAAAGAAAATCAGCTGTCGCGTCGGCGTTTTTCTATCAGTCAAATAATAATAAAGGCAATCATAAGGCAGGGCAAAGAAAAGTCCGCCTGGTTTAAGGGTCTTATTTAAAAAATCGGTGGTCTGCTCAACGGTTGAAATCCACGAGGGGGAATTGGTGAGGTAAATGCCGCCTCGCGGCAGGGACAGGTATTGGCTTTTGATTTTATAGGAATTAATTGAGTGTCCCACCAAGAACCAGCCATAGGCCACCAGGAAGGCTAAAAAGATGAAAATGATAAATCTTATGATCCGCGCTATTTTAGGAATGTTTTGGGTGGCGGTATCAATCAACAAAAAAATGATCATCATGCTCAAAGGCTGGGCCCAGAAAGAACGATACAATACCCCGCTTTTAAGAAACTCATGAAAATTAAACAGGCAAAAAAGACAAAGCATACTTAAGGACAACATCAAAATAGTTTTGCGTGGTTGGGCCAGTTTGTTTTTCGCAAAAAGGTAGATACAGTACAAACCACTGGCATTGATAATCACGGCAAAGGTTTTATTCCACCAGGTGGCATTGATCGTATGCCAGGTCATCTGTGCAAAATTACCAATCGCCGTCCATGGGCTTATGGTGTAAGGCTGGTCGCCTTCCTTATAAGGAAGGCATTGGCGTATTTCCATGGCAGACAAACCGTTTAGCAGGGACCAGTAAATAATAAAAACTAAAAGAGGGATCCCTATGAAAGCAACGGAATAAAAAGTTTTTTTAGATGTATTGAAAGGAACACGGCGGACAAAGTCAGTGACTCCCACCGTGATGACCGACACTGCCAAAGCAGCTAACCCAAAATTGATTTTGACCAGGCACAAAATAAAAATGAAACCCAATGCTCCCCAAGCTGCTTTGGATGAATTTTTTTTGTATATAATATAAAAGGCAAAAGACCACACCCAGGACCATGACAATGCCGCCTAAGTGATTATAGGTAAAGAAAAAATCCTGGTGGAAAAGCATAAACCAGCAGGCGCAAAGAAAGGCGGCCATTGGCGAAGAGACTTCCATCAGGCCCAAACATATGAGCATGCCGCCCATGATCCGAAGGATGAGCTTCCCTAATATCATGCTGCTGATATGGACCCCAAAAATTTTAAAGAAAAGGCCGTAATAATAAGGCATCAAAGGACCATAAACCCACCAGAAATCTCTGTAAGGTAGCTCTCCGCGATAAACAGCTTGGGCCGCATAAAGATCCCGGCCATGGTCGCCTTGGGAGAGAAAATCCTGAAAATTCGCATAAGGGGCAGTGATGTAGATACCGGCAAGCAGGACTGATAACAAAATGAGCCCTTTAGAGTGCTGTTTCAAAAAAGACATAAGGGCATTTTAGGCGTAAAAAAAGGTGACAGGTACAATTTTTTAAAAAATTGTACCTGTCACCTTTTTTTCTTGATGCTGGTTTTAATCATTTTTGGCTGTTATAATGTCCGCCAATGAAGAATTTTTTTTGCTATGGCTCCGTCCCGCTTATTGCCTTTATTTTTGCCATATTATTTACGAATGCCGCGGGGCCGTATTGGCTGGCTTTTAATAACGATCCCGCCTATTTTTATTTTTTTAATTTCTTATATCTGCTAGACAAGCTGCCACTATACCCCACGACCCATCCCGGCTTGACCTTGGACGTGTTGGGGGCATTGACCATCAAACTGTTTCATCCTCTCCTGTCCCATCAAGATTTATTCCTTACGGTCATCAAAGACCCTGAATTTTATCTGCATGTGGTCCATGGCATCATGGTTGTCATGTATGTGGTTTCCCTGGGTGTTTTGGGCTGGTATGCCTATAAAAAATCTAAGGACATTTATTTTTCGTTATTGGTGCAGTTGGGTTCTTTATTGGTTTTGGCTGTCCCGTCCAGTGGTGTGGACACCGTTTTACCGGTGATGGCCCATGTTAAACCGGAAACGCTTCTTGTGACTGCCACCAATTTATTGATGATTGGGTTGTTGAAACTTTATTGGAGCAAGGACACCCGCAGTAAGATGTTTTTGGCACTTTATTTGGGGCTCGCATGTGCCGTCGGTGTATTTACCAAATATACCTTTATCCTTTCTTTATTTTTGGTATTTTTTCTGCTGCGGGGATTTCCCAGCCGCTGCTGGTTTATATTAAGTTTTATTGTTTTTGGATATATTTTTTCTTTTGTGGAAACGGACCCCTACCATCGCATATTGATTTGGGTCAAGGACTTGATTTTTAAATCGGGATTCACCGGGGCCATGTCTGATAAATTTATTGAGCCGGCGGATTATATGCCCGCGTTGATGACCTTGATTTCGCAGAATTTATTTGTATTTTTGACAGCAGGCGTGGGATTGATGGGCAGCGTCATAAAAAAGGACAAATTTTTATTTTTTACTTCGGGATGCGTGCTCATTCAATTTTTAATGGTTGCCAAACATCCCAATCCCCATTATATGATTTTTGTGGTGGGGCTTTGCGGGCTTAACCTGGCAGTGTTGTATGATAAATTCCGCGATCGTTTGTCACCCCAATTTCTGGGTGCGTTTATAGCGCTTTTTATAGCCGTTAATGGGGCTGGGTTAATCCATTATGTACAAAAATTGTCTGAAAAAAATACTGCCATGGTGCGGTATTCACAAAATATAAATGCCGCTCATCCGGGTTATGTGATTTGTCCTTTTTATCAGGCCTCGTCGCCTGTCTTTGTCCTGGCATGTTATACCAATGACATGCACAATTATTATAATCAGCTGCTTAAAAAATTATATCCGGATTATTACTATTACGACACCAACGCGCGTGATTTTAAAGATTTTCTAAGCAGATGGGTGCCGCTTTCGGAAATAAAATCCGGGCATCAAGGGGTCTTGCTTTACGGCAACGACCTGCCGGAGAATGTTTTTAGACCGTACACGGTTGTCCGTAAAATTGATCATACTCCACAGGGCGAGGCGCTTTATGAAGTTGTTTCACAGCAAAGCCCACATGCCCAGGAATTCTTCCAATACTCTCTCATTTTATACGCGCAAGGGCAATGGAGCCAAGCGTTGCAGTACGCCCTTTACGCTAAAGAGCTGGGTTTGCCCGAAGATATAGAAGGATATTTGAACCACATCGTTGCACAGTTAAAAAGCAGGCCGGATTCCTAAAAATTTCTTAATCAAACTCCGAATTTATTCTGATTTTTAGTCAAACTCTGTACAGTAATTACTGTATAACCTATTGAAAAATAAGAATTTACAATTTAATATAGTCACAATACCTTTATAAAGGTATAGAGATTGACATTTCTTTGACCATATGGTAATCTTGTGATCATGAGCAATGAAGAAATAATTAAATACCTTCATATGCATACCGCCCAAAGCAGTAAAAGGTTGGAAGGTTATGCTAAAGATACTCAAGGACATTCTTTATTCAAAAGAAGTGTTTTTCTTGTTTTAGAAAAACATATTAATGCCTTCCGTGAGGGCAGGGCAGATCCTCGTATAATCATCATGCCTGGTCTGCGCGGTACTGGTAAAACGACACTGTTGGCCCAATCTTACTTAAATTTACCCGCCCATGGTATTCATAAACTTTACATTTCCGTTGATGAAGTCATTAAGCGTTTTGATATTAATCTTTGGGATCTTCTTGACCATTATGAGGAGATCTTTGGAGTTCATCTGGAAGATTTTAAAGAACCTCTTATCTTGTTCTTAGATGAAATTCACTATGATCCTAAATGGGCCTCTTTTTTAAAAGGTATTTATGACCGCACAAAAAAAGTAATGATCATCTGCACTGGATCAGCAGCATTGCTATTGCGTGAACAAATGAATGCTGATATTGCCCGCCGTGCAATTTTCGTTGATATCCATCCGGTTAATTTTACGGAATATTTGCTTTTAAAGAAGCATAAGCATCTTGTGAAGGGATTAGCGGAAGATTTAAAAGAAACTCTTTTGTTTTCAAATGATGCCAAGCAGATATATACAGGGTTTAAAAAACAAGAAGAGAAGGTCAGAGGGTATTGGAAGGAAATTACTCCACTCGAAATACAGCGTTTTGTTAAAACAGGTACGTTGCCTTTCACTATTCATTTTGATAATGAATCCCTGGCCATTGATTATATCGGGCAGATGATAAACAAAGTTGCTTATACGGATATTCCGCAGTTTGCTCCCTTTGATTTCGAGACGCTTAATAAGATTGAAAAGATCCTTTATTTATTGTCGGGTGACGTTGGAATGAGTGTCGCGCATTTAAGCGATACGATGAGCACTAAAACAAATTTGGTCCATGCCTTGTTGGATGCCTTGGTCAAGGCGGGGTTGCTGGTCAGGGTCTTGCCTTATGGAGGCCATTTTAAGCAGGTGCGCAAGCCTTCCAAATATCTTTTTGCAACTCCGGCATTACGGTATTATTTCCTTTCGTCCAGGGATAGTGTCGGGGTTTTTAGTAATTATCAGGGATTTTTGTTTGAAGATATTGCGGGGATGTATTTAAATAAAATCCTGGAAAAATTTGGGGTTTCTTCATTGACCTATGATGTTTCTCAAGGCGGGGCTGATTTTATAGTTACGCGTGGCGAGAAAAAGATTATTATAGAGGTTGGGGCTGGAGAAAAAGGTATCAAACAGGCCGCACAAACGATGGATAGGATCCGGGGGACTTTGGGGATCGTCCTACATTCAGGTAAGCTGGATTTGGATGAGAAGAAAAACATTGTCAGTATTCCTTGGAATTATTTTCTTTTGATTTAAGATGCTCTAATTTTTTCCAATTAATCCTTCCCAATTCAATTAACTTTTTAAATCAATTTTTTATCCTCAAAATGCGAAAGAGCCTATGGGTGGAAAATTACTTAAAAAGCGTATATACTTGCTTTGAAAGCTTATGAATATAAATTTAAGAAAGGTTCTAATAATATGGGCTTTATTGGCCTTTTTGGCTAATATGTTTGGGCCAGTGCCTTTGGCCCAGGCTCAGTTTCGTCTGCCGGCACCCGGGGTGATGATCCATCTAAGCCCGCGGCTTGATCCGCCAATTCTTAAAGGAATAAAGGTTCATCCTGAAAATCCATTTCGATTTGATTTTATTTTAGACCCAGGCGATTCTCTTTCGTCATTCGGTGTCATTGCGAGAAGCGCAGTTCAGCGCAGCGAAGCGACGAAACAATCTCTACAAGAACAACTTAAAATAGAATCCACCCGCCTAATCAAATACTTCCTCGCCAGCCTTACCATCCCCGAAAAAGACCTTTGGGTCAATCTTTCACCTTACGAAAAAGACCGCATCATCCCCAACAGCTTTGGGCTTACTGAAATGGGACGTGACCTGTTGGCTGAAGACTACATGCTCAAACAAATTACGGCATCATTGATTTATCCTGAAGATGAGATTGGTAAGAAGTTTTGGAAACGCATTTACGAAGAAGCAGCAAAAAAATTTGGTACGACCAATATTCCGGTGAATACATTCAATAAAGTTTGGATAGTACCTGAGAAAGCAGTTGTATATGAGAATGCTATGGCTGGAACAGCGTATGTGGTGGAAAGTAAATTAAAGGTCATGTTAGAGCAAGATTATTTGGCTCTCTCTCACAGTATCATTCCCGCGAAAGCGGGAATCCATAATAAGAATAACATAAACGCCCTCGGCTCCCAAATCGTCCGCGAAATCGTCATCCCCGAATTGAGCAAGGAAGTCAACGAAGGCAAAAACTTCGGTGAACTCCGCCAAGTCTATAACAGTCTCATCTTAGCGACATGGTATAAAAAAAAGATCAAGGACAGTATTTTAGAGCAAGTTTATGCCGATAAGAACAAGGTGGCCGGTATCAATATTGATGACCCAAAGGAGAAAGAAAAGATTTATCAGCAGTACCTGAAGGCGTTTAAGAAAGGCGTATATAATTATATTAAAGAAGACGTTGATCCCGCAACACAAGAAAAAATACCAAGAAAGTATTTTTCCGGTGGTTTAAATTTTGCTACGGATGTGACTGGAGCACAAGGAATAGCCGAATTGCTTAAAGAAACATCTAATCCGGCAATGATCAGGCGTTTGCCGGATCATGCCATGGCAGCGGTGCAAGCCGACATCCGTCCCCAGGACCAGGCGATGTCGGGAATGGGACTCTTTTTATTTCAGGGATTAAGACAGAATTTGTCACTTTCACAAAAACAAGGGCTTCATCAACTCACTCTTTTAGCGCAGGAATTAATGGTCCCTATTCCGCCTAATGTGATTACCGGCAGGCCAGGTTTAGAAGCCGCAGACAAAATTCTTAAAGAACATAATGCCATTGGGATTGTCATTGGAAGCATGTCAGCTTCACTCCACAATCGTTTGGCTAATGAAGAACGGTTGAAAAAACATAGCGATGTTGATGTAGTTGTTTTGTCGCCAGATTTTGAATTGAGTGAACCTTTTGAAGGAGGCGTAGACTGGTGGGTATCGAAGACATTAACGCTCGATGTAATAACAGACTTAGGAATCAATGAGAATGTTCGAGAAACAATTTTTGTGAATGGGAATGATATTTACCTTCCGGTAGGGATTGATAAATACAGTTTTTCTCATCACTTAGAGCCTGGGCTTTATTTGCCCGATCGAGATTTCTTAATTGGCCTTACAGAAAATGTTGTCTTGTCCCGGGTGGATGTGGCGGTGGATGAAGAAGTGTTGGAAGCGTTTAGAAAAAGATTAGAAAAACAAATTGGGGAAAGTATATCCCCGGTATGGCAAAAGAATTTTGGTAAAGATAGAATTTTATCTGGTTTGAGTTCCGTCAGTTTGGATGCAGACTTTTTGACGGCGGTCCGTAAGAGCACTCCTTATCACGATGTGGGTGACCGTGAAGGAGAAGCATCTGAAATCATACGTTCACAAGGAAGCTCATCCACGCCTGTTGTCCCGCAGAAAAAGGGTGACAATGACCAATTAGGAAGGGATCAAGCGATGATCGCCTTAAAATATGAAGCAACGCGTGCAAATGAAACAGCATTGATGGAAAGAGAATGGCATGAATATGGATTAAAAACAGAACCAGAGTTAATATCTTCAGAAGGAAAACTGCCTAAGGTCATAATTCAGATCGTTGGTGTTGATCAAAAGGTTATTCTTGAACAAGACGGGAGGATTTATATTGGCCAAGAAGAGATACCTATTCTAGAGAGAGAAAGAATTCCTGAAAATCGTAAAGCTTTAAAAATACTGCTGAGCATTTATTATGGGGGAGCTGTTTGGGATTATTATTGGCCAAAATTAAGGGCATGGGTCAAACCATTTGTACATAATTTTGGATTATTTTTATTAAACGATCATCATGTCAATGTACGGCTGTCAAGAGGAGAATATTATAGTCCGGAAGGCTCGGATGTGCCGCCATATGTCCCATCAATTGATTCCCATCTTCCATATCAATATTCTTCGGCGAGAAATCCTCCGGATCCTCGAGAACCACTTGCTAAACTATTTGATGGAATGGAAATTTTTAAAAAATCCAATATTGGGCCTGCCGGGTTTTTGCCTGTCCCGCATAAGAAAAAAGAGAACAGGGATAATGCCATGAGAGGCGGTATCGATTTAACCCCTGCCAATATGGATTTACAGACACAAAACAGTGGCGGTAATATTAAATTCCAAATTGATCCCGCCATGTTCCATCAATTACAAAACGCCCCCGGTTTTACGATTAGCAGCATTACCATCCAGCCGCTTAAAAGCTTGCCCGACTTTTTGGGCATCAATAATCAGCCGCAGTCGCAGGTAAATCCAGTCTGATCAATGGTTCCCGAACCCTGTTAACTCATTATGTATTGTTCCATCATAGCATCTCGGTTATAATGTTGGCCATGCCGCGTTTTTTTGCCTTTGTTTTGCCCTTTGCCTTATGGATATTTTTAATGCGCGATTTTGTTTTTGCGCGCATCCCCGTCAATATGGACACCAACACCATCTACGGTGTCACCAAATTTTATTTTAATAATCTCCTCAACGGCGTTGTCCCATTATGGGAGCCTTTTGTCAGCCTCGGCCGTCCTTTTTACGCGATTGCCATCTGCAATCTTTTTAATCCCGTTACCTTGCTTGTCCCGCTTTTAAAATTAGCCGGCATGAATTACGCCAATGCCTTTGTGATTTATATGGCGGCGTATTTTTTTATCGGCTGTATCGGGTTTTATTTTTTAACTTGGGAAATCCTCAAAGACCGTACCATGGCCTATCTGGCTTATTTGGGGCTAATGTTTTCAAGCTTCGGGGCCTCGATGTTCACCCAGTTCACATTTTTGGAAATTACAGTGCCTGCGATTTGGTTTTTTTTCTTTTTATTGCGTTTTGCCGGAAAGCAGACACAAGGGCTTTTTTTAGGGATGGTCTTTACCGTGATGATTTTGATAAGTTCTTATCTGCCGTTTTATTTTATGACTGTTTTTTTATGTTTTTTAGCGGTCTTTGTCCTTTTGTACGCCAAAGAAGCGCAAAAATTTTATATTAATCTTTATAAATTTCTACTCAAGCAATGGCGGTTATCATTATTTGGCGCTATTGGTATTTTATTGGCCGCGGCCCCGCTTTTGGCCTATAAAATCCTGGATGCCGGCGGGGATGTGGTGGCCCCGGGCCGGCATTGCCAGTATACTTCCGCCCAAGAATGTTATGACCGCACCATGGGCCGCCAGGGCGGGATGTCCTATGATGAGATCACTCACAGCGGGACCTTGGGCGAGCGCGCAGACATGCAATATCTTTTCGGAAATTTAGGCAAAATCTCTTATGGCAGTGATTCGCTCTTTTTTTTGCCCGCATGGATTTATGTGCTGCTGGGGCTCTCGCTATTTTTGCCGCTCAAACGTTTGACAGTGCTTTTAAGCGCCATGGTGCTTCTCATCGGGCTCATTGCCTTGGGTAATACCGCGGGCCTGCATGGTTTTTTGTATCGGCATATTTTTTTCTTTTCTTATTTCCGCAATCTGTTTTTCCTGGGGGCCTATCTTGTTCCCCTCGTAATTTTATTAGGGATATATCAATTGCAAATGCTTTTGGAGATAAAGCCCAGCGGGATCAGCGCCAAAAAAATAATTATTGTTGGCGTGGTCCTTTTGCATGCATTTTTGTTCTGGTTTCTTAAACATTTTGAGGGGGTGCCAAGAGCTTCTTACGTGACCTTGGGATTCTCTGTTATAGCGTTGGCCATTTACTATTCAGGAGTTCTTCGCCTTTCCCCTAAAATTTGGACAGGGATTTTCGCGGTCCTTTTGGTCCTTCAGCCGGCGTGGGTAATGAAATCCTATGCTTTTAATGCCCGGGAATTCGCCTCTGTTTTGCCTTCCATGCATGTCACTCCGGTTTTCAGTTGGGTACGTCCCCAAAAACCCGCGGTGAACAGCGGCCGTATTTATCAATTTGTCCATTATGAAGATTTTTGGTATGACATGAGCATGACCGATGCGCCGGCCAAGGTGGGTTACCCGCAATCAGCGGCCCGCTGGACATTTGATCTGACTGAACACACCCCGGCCAAGGTTTTAGAAAACTACGCCCGGTATAAAATTGTTCTCTATGATGGCATTAATTCTGTAGGCAGGCCCATGAGCGGTCCCAGTGCCGGACTTTCCGTCAATTATTTCGATGTCAATACTTTGAGGCTCCGGTCTAATTTTGCCAAGCCCCAAATAGTGGTATACAACGACAGTTACACTTCTTCCTGGAAGGCCTATTTAGACGGAATGCCGGTGGAATTGCTGCGGGCCAACACTGCTTTTAAGGGCATCAAGGTCCCGGCAGGGGAACACCAGATAGAATTTTCCTATCATCCGCCTGGAGGCACCTGGGTGTACATCATTGCTACCTTCGCGCTTGCTGTCTTTTTATTGTGGACATTGTTGATGCTGCATCGGGGGCTTTGATGTATAAAAAAATTTTGGGACGCAATATTTTTTGGTGGGCATTGCTGGCCTTGCTTTTATCACAAAGCGTCAACTGGCGCCTGTGCACCATTGAGCGCGGTAAATATCTGCTGGGGATTTGTTACAATGGGTTTTATCAAAACGCTTCCGATAGAATTGTGTATCAAGATTATCTAAAAACCCACGGCATCACGCATGAGTTTATTAAGAACAATATTTAGAGGTTCCCCCTCTTTTTTTAAAGAGGGGGTTTAGGGGGAGTTCGGTGACAATCCGCATTTTTCTATTTTCAATGCTGGCAGCTTTGGCGCTGTATCTTCCTTTTTATTATTACGCGCCCTTTTACCGCGAATTATACACCCATGTCGTGCTCTTTAAAGTCAATTGGTGGTTCCGGTGGACATTTGGGCAGCATAACGGGATCCAGATTTATATTGCCTATGTCCTTATGTTCATGGCCATCGGCTTGACTGCTTTTTTTGAATATCTTTACCTTAGTTTTGTCCCTTCGCCAGCGCGCTGGGCCGCCCTGGCCATTTGTTCTGCAGGCTGTATTTTTTATTTGGGGTCTATCGGTTTTTTCCCTCCGATGGCGTCAATTCGTGTCAATGGGCAGGGAGTGCTTTTTATCACGGGTGCCGTAACATCTGCCTTTATTTGCGGCCATTCTTTTGACCGCAAATGGGTCAAAGCTTTACTCCTATTGCTGTTATTTTGTGTTTGCATGGTGCCTACGATGTGGACTTTTTTGTGTCCGGATTATATGTATTTTTTTGCCCCTGCTTTACGTATTCTTAAGGGTTGCGCCCTCAACCAAACATATTTCCAGTATGATCATTGTTTAAGTTTTTTGGCCATGGCATGGCTGAAGCTTGGTTTGCCTCTAGATAGGTTCCATGTCATCATTGAGTTTTCCTATGTAGCGTTTTTTGTAGGGGCCTTTATCATGGCGAAGAATTTTTTAATTGATAAACAGCTGGCATTTTATTTTGTTTTCAGCCTGGTCCTGATCAAGGCATATGGTAATCTTGGGCCTTTGTTTAATTGTCCGCAAGTTTCCCCGTTACGTCTTGACCTGTGGCTTGTACTTTTGGGGCTTGCTTATTGGAAAGGTCCCCAGCATTGGTCTCTAGGGTTTGCCTTAGGCGCATTCTTAAATTTTCATCATACATTTGGCGTGATTTATTGCTTATCGTATTTCATCCTTGTTTTTACCATATTAATTATTAATTTTTCAAAAGAGACATTCAAAACATATATTCCCAACTCCTGCATGATAATAGCCGGAGGGCTGATCAACCGGTTTTTTATATCCTCCAACAGCGCCATCCCGGCGTTGAATTATGTGAAATACAACATCGGGTTTATGCCCATTGATCCAAAATCATTTTTTTGGTATGTGCCGGTGATTGTGAGCGCGGCATTTTTGCTTTTATGGAAAAACCGGAAGAATTTAGCGCAGAGGTACTTTCAGACAGGCCTATTTTTGGTTTTTCTGGCCATCGGCAATTTGTTGTATTTTTTCGGCAGAAGCCATGAGAACAACCTTATTAATATTGCGGCTGTCTTATGGCTGGTATTTTTTATGCTGATAGATTTAATTATTTATAGATTACCCAAACGGTTTGCCGAAATCATTAATAAGATTTTTATACCGTTGGCAGGGGTTTTTATTGTCGGGGCAGTCGCTTATTTTTACAGCGGCCAAGCCGTGGACAGGATCAAGATTCAAGCCGCCAATTTGCCTAAAATCGCGCAATTGTTTCAAGCAGATAAAAAGGTCGATTTGGATTTTAATGAGATCAGGAAGGTCACGGGCGCGAGTCCAAATATTATTTTTCTTAGCATCGTGCATGATTTTGAATATTATTACTATGGCGGTTATACCCCTGTTGATTTTTGTCCGTTAGAAAGCAATATTTTTAAGAAAGACATCCAGGACACTATCAATGACCGGATCTCAAAGGGGGCTTATGTCATTGTCCCGAAGGATGAGTACAACAATTTAATAGAAACCATTATTTTTTTAAATGCCAAATATAAATTCAGGTTCAATGATTTCGCTTTATATTCGAACAATATACCGGCATCCTAATAAATTGTGATCAGGGGTAGATTGATGGCATTTCGTATTTTATTATTTTCAATGTTAGCAGCTTTGGTGCTCTACCTTCCTTTTTATTATTTCGCGCCGTTTTACCGTGAATTATACGCGCATGTGGATATGCATACAGTCAACTGGTGGTATCGGATTGCCTTTAGGGAGCATAATGGGATACAAGCTTATATTGCCTATGCCCTAATGTTCCTGGCCATCGGATTGACTGCGTCTTTTGAATATATGTATGTCAGATTTCTCTCAGGACGGGCGCGTTGGTTGGCCTTGGGCCTCGTCGCGGCAGCCGGTTGTTACTATCTCTGGTTAATCGGGTTTTGTCCTCCCATGGCTGACATTAGCTTGAATGGGCAAGGAGTTTTTTTTATCATTGCCGCCGTAACAACCGCCTTCATGGCCGGCTGTTTTTTTGAACGCAGATGGGTCAAAGTTTTTCTCCTATTTCTGTTAATTTGTATATGCATGGTCCCTCCGGTGTGGACCAACCTGCCTACGGATTATTTTTACATTTTGGCCCCTGCCTTGCGCACGCTTAAAGGTTATGCTTTAAATCAGTCTTATTTTCAATATGACCATTTGTTTTGCCCTCTGGCCATGCTGTGGATGAAGTTAAATTTGCCGTTAGACAGGTTTCATGTCGTCGGAGAATTTTTCTACGTGGTATTTTTTATAGGTGTCTATTTACTGGCCAGAAATTTATTTGTCAATAAACAGCTTGCGTTTTACTTTGTTTTCAGCCTTGTGCTTATCAAGATATATTGCAATTTAACAGATACCACCATGTGTCCTCAAGAAACTCCCTTGCGCATGGACCTGTGGCTGGTCGTTGCAGCCATGGCCTTCTGGAAAGGCCCTTGGCACTGGTTGGTGGGGTTGACTCTGGGGTTTCTTCTTATTTTCCACCACGCCTTCGGCATGATTTACAGCATTGCCTACATTTTATTGGTGCTTACTATCTTGGCCTTTAAAATTTCAAAAGATTCATGGAGGCAGTATTTCCCCAATGCCTGCATGATGCTTGGCGGAGAACTTATTAATATGTTATTTATATCATCCCAGAGAGCGCCGGCATTGAGCATGTTGAAATACAATCTTACCTTCATGCCCCTTGTTCCAAAATCATTTTTTTGGTATGTGCCGGTGGTGATGAGTGCGGCGGTCTTGCTGATATGGAAAAGCCGGTCACAGTTGCCCCAGCGGTACTTTCAGACGGGTGTATTTTTGGTCTTTCTGGCCATCGGCAATTTAATATATTTTTTCGGCAGAAGCCATGAGAACAATCTCATCAATGTTTCCGCCAGTCTTTGGCTGGTATTTTTTATGCTGATGGACCTGGTTGTTTTTAGATTGCCTCAAAAATATGCCGATCTTGCCAAGAAGATTATAGTTCCGCTGGCGGGAGTCCTTATTGTCGGGGGGATCGCTTATTTCTATAGTCACCGGACCGTGGACCGGATCACCCAACAGCTGGCCAATTTGCCTAAGATAGGGGAATTGTTCCAACCTGACAAGGGGGTCAATATAGACCTTGACATGGTCAAATTGGCCACCGGCGGAAATCCTAACGTTGTTTTTTTAAGCATATGGTATGATTTGGATTATTATTACCGCGGCGGTTACACCCCTGCAGAAATTTGCCCGTTGGAGACCCAAATATTCATCAAGGACCTCTTGATCACCTTGGACAATAAACTTGCGAAGGGGGGTGTCATCATCATCCCTAAAAATGAGTTTGCCGCGATGATTGAAACGGTCCTTATGCTCAAGGCCAATGATGTGTACAAAATCAGTGATTTCGTTTACATCTCCAACAACCAGCCGTTATTGTAATGCAGAGTTGTATAAAACTTGACTACGCCCAGGAATGTGTTATATTTAGTAATTATGATTACCAAATTAGATAAACTAAATTACCAAAATAGATGAAGAATAAAGAATACAAACACAGAGTAGTTAAAATCCTCGAGGAACGCTTAAGAGAACCCAGGGCGCATATTCAAATTATTTTAGGCCCACGGCAAGTTGGGAAATCCTGGGCCATCACCGATGTTCTTCATGGGCTTTCGTGTCCTTATGTTTATGCACTCGCAGATAGCGAAAAACCGCTACCTGGCATTGAATGGATAACGCGGTACTGGTATGAAGCCAGAGATAAAGAGCAGGGGGGAAAAAGAGTCGTATTAGTTTTAGATGAGATCCAAAAAATTAAAGAGTGGTCGAGTGAAGTCAAAAGGTTGTGGGATGAGGACACCTTTGAGAAAAGGGATATTTGCGTTGTCCTGCTTGGGTCATCATCTCTCACTTTACAAAAAGGCTTATCTGAAAGTCTTTTGGGACGTTTTGAAACCATATGGTTTATGCATTGGTCTTATACCGAATGCAAAGAAGCTTTCGGGTTTTCTTTAGAGGATTATCTTTATTATGGGGGATATCCAGGGGGTGCCAAGTTTATTAATAATAACGACCGTTGGCGGCAGTATATAATGGATTCTATTATTGAACCTGTCTTAACCAGGGACATTCCTTTACAGACTGAGGTCCGAAATCCTGCATTGCTTAGGAATTTATTTTTTCTCGCCTGCGATTATGCGTCCCAAGAGCTTTCTTATAGGAAAATTCAAGGGCAATTTACCGATGTTAAAAATGTTATTACTATTGCAGGATACCAGCGGATGCTTGAACAGACATACCTGATTTTAGGCCTTCAAAAATGGTCTAAAAAAGATGTTTTAAAAAGGAATTCTTCTCCTAAATGGCTTCCGCTTAATTCTGGGCTTATTTCTGCCGTAGAAAATCGTTCTAAGGCAGAGGTAAGAAAGGACGGGGACCATTGGGGGCATCTTGTCGAAGCTTGTGTCGGCGCACATTTGGTTAATGATGGGAAAATCCATAATTATGAGGTCTATTATTGGAGAGAAGATAAAAGTGAAATTGATTTTGTCTTGCGAAAAGGAGATAAATTATTAGGGATTGAAGTGAAAACCAATTTTGAGAAGCCAACAAAACAATTCCAATTGTTTCTGGAAAAAAATCCAAAAGCGAGAGTCATTCTTGTTGGTCCAGGGGGGATTAAACTCGAAGAATTTTTAACGGCACCCTTGGAAAAATATTTAACATCGATGAAATAAGATGGATTTAAAAAAAGAACGTTTTTTGGTCACCGGTGCCGCGGGTTTTGTGGGCGCTTGTTTGGTCCGTCGTTTGGTCAAGATGGGACTTCGGGTGCATGCCTTGGTGGCGCCGGAGGGGAATTTGTGGCGTATTGAAGATCTATTGCCGTCACTCACCTTGCACCGCGGGGACATTACGGATGAAACTTTCGTGCGCAAATTCATCGGTAAAGTTAGCCCCACGATCATTTATCATTTGGCTACACATGGAGCGTATCCTACCCAAGGTGATGCCAAACGTATCTTGATGACCAATGTGCTGGGCACATACAATCTTCTGGAGTCGCTGGATAAATTTCCTTATAAATTATTCGTTAATACAGGCAGTTCCTCTGAATATGGCTTTAAGCAAAAACCCATGAAGGAAAATGATCTGCCTGAACCTAACAGTTATTACGCGGTGGCCAAGCTCGCCCAGACCATGCTTTGTCAATATACCGCAAAATCCCAAAAAAAATCCATTGTGACTTTCCGGTTATTTTCCGTGTACGGCCCTTATGAAGAGCCCAGCCGCTTGGTCGCGACCATCATCCGCCGGTGTTTGCAGGGGGAAGCCTTACAAATGACCTCCCCAAAAACAGCCCGGGATTTTATTTTTGTGGAAGATGTGGTGGATGCTTATTTAAATGTGGAACGTCTTCGGACTTGCGATGCTAAAATTTTCAATATAGGCACCGGCCGGCAGGTATCCTTAAAAAAAATTACCGATACTGTCCTTAAGCTGACTGGATCAAGAGTGGATGTGCAATGGAACGCGATGCAGGACCGCATTTGGGACACTTCGCTTTGGGTGGCGGATGCCAACCGGGCCAAGCGGTTGTTGGGCTGGAAGGCCAAAACGTCTTTGAAACAAGGATTGGTGCAAACCATGGAATGGATTAAAAAACAATGAGCTCTTTTGCGAATGATTTGATCGGGACCGCCTGCGCCGTTTGTTTGACGGACACCCATGACGGGGAGCTTTACGCGGCCAATTTTCGCCCCAAAGATTTGAATCCCGATGTTTTCACCGCGCGCCGCCGGCCGGACCGTTTGCATTACCGCATGGTTATCTGCCGCCGATGCGGACTGATGCGGGCCAACCCTGTTTTAAGCTCCCATGCGTTAGGTGATCTTTATGCCCAAAGTCATGGCCACCATCCGCAATTGTCCCAGGCAGCGGCGGACACCTACGCGCATTATTTCATGGAGAATTTTTTCCCTTTCCCGTTTCAAGGCAGGGTCTTGGAAATTGGCTGCGGTCCCGGATTTTTTTTAAAAGAATTGATTAGGCAAAACTGCAACCAGGTGCACGGGGTTGAACCCAGCCGCGAGGCCCTCGAGCAATCAGGAGACCTGAAAGGCCTGATCTATAACGGGATGTTTGGCAGCGGGATTTATCCCAAAGATTATTTTGATGTTATTTGCGCGTTTCAAATGTTTGATCATCTATTGGATCCTGTGCAGTTTTTAAAAGATGCCCAAGAGTATTTAAAGCCGCGAGGAGCGTTGTTTTTGATCCTGCATAATATCAGCGCCTTGCCTGCAAAGATTTTAGGGCGCAGATGTCCCATGCTCGATATTGAACACCCTTTCCTTTATAATCCCAAGACCATTGTCAAATTGCTTGAAGCTAATGGGTTTGAGGTCCAAAAAAAATTTAGCGTTATTAACCGTTATCCGTTAAGATATTGGCTGCAATTGATACCCTTGCCCCTGGGGATCAAAAAACCTATGTTGGATGCCCTGCAGAAATCATTTATTGGAAATATTCCTATGACAATGGGCGTGGGCAATATGGGTATCATTGCCCGTAAAAAAGATTAAGGTCATGTTTAATTTGCAAGTGTTATCCCCATTACAAAAACAATTAAGACGCCGATTGTTGGAAGTGCTGTATCGGGAAAAACTGTCCCATCTGGGGTCTTGTTTGAGTGCTATTGATATCATGGTCGCTGTGCATGAAATCAAAAGACCGGAAGACAGGTTTGTCCTTTCCAATGGGCATGCTGGTTTCGCGTTATATGTGCTCCTTGAAAAAGAAGGATTATTGGATTTGGCATCGGTGGTTGATCTGCATATCCATCCTGACCGTTCTCTGGAACGCGGGATCCATGTTTCCACCGGAAGTTTGGGACAAGGGCTTCCTATTGCCTTAGGGATGGCCATGGCCGGTCCCAAACGGGACATTTATTGCATGATTTCCGATGGAGAATGTGCGGAAGGAAGCATATGGGAAGCATTACGGATTTTGGTCGAACGAAAAGTCAAAAACTTGAAGGTCATCGTCAATGTCAATGGCTGGGCCGCGTATATGCCGGTTAATACAAAACGGTTAAAAGCGCAGTTTGAGGGCTTTGGCGTCAAGGCCATCGAGGTCAACGGGCATTCGCTAACGGACCTTCAAGGAGCAATCGAGAAATGTCAAGGAGGGGAAACGATGGTATTTGCCAGGACCAACGTAGAGCAGCTTCCCTTTCTTCATGGGCTCGATGCCCATTATTATGTGATGAACGCCCAGGATTATGAATCAGCACTGGAGGTCATGCGATGAACCAGGTTTTACAAACCATTAAGATGCGAAGGTGCTTTGCCGATATCTTGCACCAACACATGGCGCACAATCAAGACATTTGGGTCATCACCGCTGATCTGGGATATAAAATGTGGGATAATATCCGTGATGATTACCCAGAGCGTTTTTTAAATACAGGGGCATCGGAACAAGCCATGATGGGTATCGCCGTGGGCTTGGCTCTTGAAGGCAAGATCCCGATCGTTTATTCCATCACGCCTTTTTTGCTGTACAGGTCTTTTGAAACAATACGTAATTATGTGAACCACGAACAAATACCCGTTAAATTGATCGGCTCCGGCCGGGGCAGGGATTACGCGCATGACGGTTTTTCCCACTGGGCCCAAGAAGACCGGGACATCCTTAAGGTTTTAAGTAATATTGAGGCCCGCTGGCCAGAGGATATCACACAACTGCCCTCTATAATTGAAGAAATGCTCTCATCTCCGGTCCCATTTTATTTAAATTTAAGAAAATAGGACCCGGCACCCAAGCTTAAGCCGCACAGCCACGCGGTATCCCTGACGGGCATGAAAAGCAAAAGCCGCAGCGCGGTTTTGCGGTTTTCATGGCGGGTAATAAAATTAAAGAAAGTACCATTATTTAAAACGTAGGCCGCCAATAGCAGCACAGGGACCATCCAGAAGGCCGGTTTGACCAAAACCAGCAATACACTTAAATAAAAAGCCGCCAATAGCAGTAAATTCCCGACGATCTCGCCGACAGACCACGTGGCTTTTCTGGCCGGAAAATTTTTTTGTTCACAGGCGATAGGCACCAGCCCCGCCATCCAGTGGATGTGTTTGGCAAAATATTTTTTTAAAGTCCCGTCAAAATAATGGGCCACCCCATTGTTTTTGTCCCACTTGATTTTATGTTTATGGCTGATGGCCAGTCCCAAGGAAGTGTCCTCTCCAAAAAATTTCGGCAAAAATCCGCCGGTTTCTTCAAAGACTTTTTTAGTGCAGGCAAAATTGGCACTAATGCATGTTTCGATAAACTCAGGCGTGTTTCTTTGGCGGAACAGGGTGTCATAAAATTGAAAAAGGGCCAAGGTTTCTTGGTTTAGCGTCTGATCGTAACCGGCGCTGACCGCTGCCGTGCCATCATTCAGGTCAGCGCTGATGCGCTCCAACCATTGCGGCCCTACCTGGCAATCCGCGTCGGCAAAGGCCAGGATGGTGCCATGGGCCTCTTGCGCACCGGCATTGCGGCTGGCCCCAGGGCCGGTATTGGTTTGCAGGCAGATGGTCCGGCAGTTTAAGTCTTTGATTAATTGCGCAGATTGGTCACTGCTGTTGTCATCGACCACGATGCATTCAAAATCTGGGTAGGAACAAGCCAGGATGCTTTGCACACAGCCGCGGATAGTGCGAGCAGCATTATGGCAGGGAACAATCACCGAGATTTTAGGTACGATCATGAAAATAAGCGGCTTAAGATTTTAGGGTAAAGACGGGGATTAAGCGTGATGTTCCACAGGGTAGCGCACTCAAAGGTACAGGCGCAATGGGTTTTTCGAATATGTTCGACGATCTGTTTGTACTTTTCGGTCTTGAGGATGGAGTTGATATCGTAATTGTGTTTGCGGATGTCCCCCATGACAAAATCTTTGTCCGGCTGCAATTGTTTGAGCATTTCACAAGGGACCACCAACCCGTCATCGGTAATGGTGAGGATGCGTTTGCCGGCCACACAGGGGATGACCATTTTCTTAGTCGCTAAAAATTGGCTGTTGATCTCCATCATCATGTTAAGCAGGACCTGCATCAGGCCTTTTTTAGAATTGTTGCGCTGGTGCAAATACCGCATGACTTCTTCATATTCAGGGATGGACACGTCCTTGGTGGCGACTTCACGGGCATTGCCGCGGGCCAGGCCGATGCTGTGCGCGTCAGGCCCCAGCTCGTCTTTGACATAGTCAATGATGGTTTTCATGCCGTTTTTATTGTAAGAATTCAGCACCGAGGAGACCACCAGCACCAGATTGCTGTGCTTTTTTTTGAGTTCATTGAGCAGGGAAATCGTTTGGAGCATTTTTTTGAAATTACCAGGCACATCGCGGATGTAATCATGCTTGTCGCCGATATCATCGATGGACAGGTTGACTTTAAGCAAAATATGCGGGCATTTTTTTAAAGCAGAGGCAACGATAGCAACGGTTTTATCCGGCAATAGTCCATTGGTAGTAAAATTAGCGTAGCGTGTACCGCTGTTTTTATAAAAAAGGTATATGATCTCATCCAGGTCATCACGCAAGGTGGGCTCGCCTCCGGCCAGGCTGATATAGGCCAAATTTTTAAAGCCCTTGGTGATGCGCTCGATTTCTTTGATGGAAAGCAGGCCGCGTTCTTTGAATTCGTCGATTTCTTTCCAGTAAAAACACATGCGGCAGCGGGCATTGCATTGGGCCGTGACAAAAAAGATCAAATAAGTGAATTGCCCCGAAGCGATGGAGCACAAAAGATGATAATAGCGGTCCCATGAGAAATTTTCGATTTTTTTCTTTTGATGTACAGGAGTTGTGGGGGAAGGTTCTAGGGTCCCGGTGGTCTGCATAGGCATTATTTTTAATTATACCAAGATTTATAGTAATTGATATTAAAAGATTTTTGCTTTATATTGTAAAAAGCATTTTCCACCATGACAAATAAAATTTCTCCAAAAGCGGTGATTATTTCGATTTCCAGCGGCATCGGCCATGCTTTAGGCAAAAGGTGGCGGGGGCGCGGCATGGAAGTTTGCGGCACCTACAGAAGGCCATCTTCTTTAGTCGATGATTTGAAAGACGCCGGAGTCAAGACCGTTTGTTGTGACATGGCAGATGCTTCATCTGTACGCAAGGCCTGTTTTTTTTTGCGCCGGATGTGCTTTTCATGGGACTATCTGGTTTTATGCCCGGGGATGCTGGGACCGGTGGGTGCTTTCCAAGAAGTGGATTTTGCGCAGTGGCAAAAGTCGCTGGAAGTGAATTTCACAAGGCAGATACAGTTTGTCCATGCATTATTGCCGTCGCGCAACAAGTCCGGAAGGCATCCGCCGGTTGTTTTGTTTTTCGCGGGCGGCGGTACCAATAACGCGACAGTCAATTATGCGGCATACACAGTATCCAAGATCGCCTTGATCAAGATGTGCGAATTACTGGATGCGGAAGTCCCTGATACGAATTTTGTGATTTTGGGCCCAGGGTGGGTCAAGACCAAGATCCATCAAGCGACCCTGGACGCAGGCCTGAAAGCAGGGGCGAATTATCAAAAGACGATGGAAAAATTGGCCGGGGAAGAGTGCACGCCGATGGAAAAGGTCTTGGATTGCTGCGATTGGCTTATTGAAGCTGACCGCAAGGCAGTGAGCGGCCGTAATTTCAGTGTCGTATTTGACAAGTGGGGATCATCTGCCTTGGTAAAAAAACTGCTTAAAGACCCCAACATGTATAAATTGCGCAGGCATGGGAATGAAATGAAACTAGAGAAAGGAACGCATTTAAATGAAAATAAGATTTAATTATTTAAAAATTTTCTCACAGGACTATCCTTTAGGCCAGATGATATCCTTAGTGATGTCCCTCGGTGAAATGGTGAAGCTTGCGATCTTTAAACCTTCAAGGGATCTTTGGATGTTCTTTGGTTTAGTTTTCAAGGTAAAGCCCGGGTACTCGATGTTGTCCACCGTTCGATTATTGACCTTGTACCAGCTTGTTAAGGATGTTCAACAACAGGGTCTTCTTGGCGATATTGTTGAGTGTGGCGTTGGGAATGGAGGGGCTTCCGCAATAATGGCCAGGTCTTATCTGGATGCAGGGGGAAATCATGAGAGGTCCATATGGGTTTTTGATTCTTTTGAAGGCCTTCCACCGCCAAGTGAGAGGGATGGCCAGATGGTGTCCCAATATTATTTCAAAGGCTTTTCTAAAGGAAACCTGGACAAGGTAAGGTTCATATTTAATAAATTGTCAGTCCCGTTTGATCATGTCAAGGTGGTTACAGGGTGGGTTGAAGACACTTTACCGAAGAACAACTTGAAGCAAGTGGCCTTGCTGCACATTGACACCAATTGGTATGAAAGCGTGAAAGCGGCATTGGATAATATCTATGATAAAGTTGTCGTCGGGGGGTTTATCATCGTAGATGATTTTTTATTTTTTAATGGTTGCAGGGACGCTGTTTTGGATTTTTTAAAGGAGAGAGGCATAGAAGATAAAGTGCGAATCAATAAAGTGGACCGCAGCGCTGTCTATTTTCAGAAGGTTTAATGCGTTTAAGAGCGGGGGACTTGTTATGGCCTATGTGCTTTTTGCCTTTTTGTTGTTTTGTGTTTCGGTGATGACACATGTCTTTTTCTGCCGCAGGGCAAGTAAATCAGCTTTGCAAGCCAGGGCCTATATCCTGATAGCGGTATTTTTGATGGGTGTTTATATCGCAGGGGTTTATTTCGCCGATCAAGCAAGTATTTTTGACCCTCATTCTTTTTGGGGACTGCCCTTTAAGATCACCGCAGGCGTTATCTTTCTTTTGTTGGTCCCCATTTATTTGAGTTTTTACGTGTTGACCCAATTAATGAGCCCGTCCAAAAAAATACTTTTGACCATTGCCCGTCAAGGGAGTTTGTCCTATGCAGGCATTCTGGCATCTATTGAAGAAGAGGATTTTATCGGGACACGTTTAAGGGATTTATGCTCAAGCGGCTGTGTGAAAAAGGCGGGGGACCGCTATCAATTGAGTGCATCAGGACAGAAGATCGCCGGTGTTTTGAATTTGATGCAGGGTATTTTAGGCAGAGACATGGGGGGCTGATGTTCCATCTGCATATGGATATTTTGACGGTTGGCGTAGGGTTTGTTTCATTTGGCATTTTTTTGGTTCTTCACGTGATCACCTTCCGTTGGCTGCGCCCGGAAGAGTTATTAAGATCATTGCTGGCCTGCGTTGGGGCCATCGCAGTACTTCCCCTGGTTTTAATGGGCATTCTTTTTGCGACCAAGGTAGCACAAGCATCCCTACCCGCATGGATATTAGCATCGCTGTTAGCATTATTGATTGCGGGATTACTGTCCTTTGTTTATGTCCTTTGCTTTTTTGGCCCCTATGAAACTTCGGTGCGCATGCGCCTGGTGCGTGAAATTGCCAGGGGGGGGGCTGAAAGGCATTTCTTTGCAAGAGCTTTTGGAGCGTTATAACGCCGGGACTATTTTGAAGATCCGTTTGCTGAGATTAACCGGCTCAGCAGACATCGTTTTGAAAGACGGTTTTTATTCTTGTGGAGGCGGCAGGAATATTTTTTTTATTTTTGACACCATCGCAGGGGTAATCAAGAAATGGATCGGATAACAAAGTGTGTCGCGTGGCTGTCCTTGATTGCTTTTTTGGAATCCCTGCAGTTGATCATCATCGTGGCCCTTGTTTACAGTTTTATTCCCTTCCCTTTAGACAATACCTATTATACGTTCTTCCCTTTCGTACGCAAAGGTTTGACCCCCAACAGGAACATGCTTTTGTACAGGATATTTGTCGCCACCACCATTGGATTACAGGCGGGATTGCTTTTTTTCTGCAGGAAATTTCTTGATGACGAGAAATTCCTGCTCAAGGCACGCAGGTGGATTGTGATGGCGGTCATTGTTCTCATCCCTCAGTTGTTTTTGATCTACCAGGTTTGGCTGGGACCTTATCCCCAACAGGCGCGCCAGGCGCTTTGCATCGTGTGTGCTTTGGCAGTGGCCATCAGGGTATTTTGGCCGGAAGTTTACAATCTTGCCACATCGGGTCCTGTCCATATTCCCTGTTGCTTTGTTTTGCGGAAGCAACCGTTCGAATCCAAAGCAATAGGGCAAATAAGCCTGCGCGCGCTGGGGATGCCCCTCCCTCGGCCACCCGATGAAGCAATTAGTGCCTGTCACAACTTTTGCAAAAGGCATTTGACAACACGCGCCATTGTTGAGGGTCTCTTGGTATTTTTCTTGCTGAATGCTTTATTCAAAATGCATGTGTATTATTACCAGCCTGTCTTGGCCCAAAGGGCTTTTGTCATTCTTTTAGTGATCTTCTTGATAGTCAATATATTCTGGGGACCCATTGAGCGTTTTTTAAAGGGCGTTGGCGGTCTCCTGATGGATGAGAACAATGTTCCGGCACTCAAAATCATGGCCAATGCGGCATTTATTGTTTTTATTTTTTTGTTTCTTTATGTGCCGGACCTTGAGGCCGCTATTGCCCGGGTGTTTATGGGCGAGCAATACCATACCATCGATGGCTGTTTGATGAATACCGCATGGGCGTATCACGCGGGCTGCAAACTCAATGTGGATGTCAATAACCGTTATGGGTTGGGTTTCGGGGTCATGACAGCCAAGCTAAGCGATCTGCTGGGGGGGTGTACCTATCTTAATGTCTATACCATCGTGATGCTGGCGTGCATCGTTTATTTTATCGCGGCGTATGGGCTTTTGCGCTGGTGGTTAAAAAGCGTGCCCATTGCCATGGCAGGAATTTTGATCTTTTTAAAACTACAGCCTTTTCATGAAGAGACCTCTTCATTTTATCTGACCAATCCCAGCACCACCGTTTGCCGGTATTTCTTTGATCTGCCGTTTTTGTTCATGGTACTTTTATTTTTAAGGACATCTAAAAAATATTTTCTGCTGGCAGCGGCATTGGTATGTTCCGTTGCCTTATTTTATGTCAGTGATACCGGGATCTATTTGTCCATCACGTATTACGCATTCTTAATTTTGGTGTACACCTTTAAGGACATCAGGGACAAAATTTATACCGGTGTCAACGGCCTTTGGTTCGCCGCGGCCCTGGCTTTAATCCCTCCCTTGGGGGAGCTTGCTTTACTGCGCCTGACCCAGGGGCCTGCAGTATTCACAGCACCATTTTGGCACAATATGACCGGGTATGTTGTTGAGATGTTGTGGCGGGCCCCTGTCCCGCTTTGGGAACCTTTACGCAACCATGAATATTGGCTGTTTTTCATGGCCATGTGGATCATCATGGTGTATGTTTTGACAATGATTTTCGTCGGGGGGCTGCTATTTCTAAAAAAAATGAAACACGAGCATTTGTTTGTCATCGTGCTGTGTGTTTATGGGCTGGCGCTTGGTAACTATTATATCAACCGGACCTCGATCACCAATTGTTATAAGGGCTCGCTTCCTTATATATTTATTCTTTGTTTTTGGGTACAGATCTGGGCCAGATGTTTGAGCACACAAGTGCGTAAGAAATTCTACATGGTCTTTCTGGGCCTTTGTCTGTATGCCCTGTGGACCACGCATTTGACCCTGGCTTATCCGAATGTGTTTAACTTTTCACGCAATCCGGCAGTGGACCCTTTGGTCGCTTCAAAACTCTCCAAGGGCAGGCTGGGGTATTTTAATCAATTGTTTATCCAGTATCCGGACGCGTTTAAATTGCCGGTGAATAACTTAGGGGAGACCCTTGAAGATTGGCGCACCGAGGATGATTTTAGCTCTGATGAGCAATTAAAGGAATATTATCGCCGGGAATTTAATTTTCCCCAAGATGCCGCTTTGATCGATGGGTTGACAAAGGCCGATGAGCCTGTGGCCTTGATCAGCAGTTTTGAGATCCAAATGCTTATCCAGGCCAACCGCAAACCGTTTTTTTATATTTTTCCTATCATCAATTCCCGTCAAATGCACATGCGTTTATTTGAAGTGGCCGAAGTTTGGACGACAACGCAACTGAATGACACCATCAAACAATTGGAAGATAAAAAACCTGCTTTTGTCTTCATGGAACGTGTTTATCTGGCCAGGGAAATCCCCGCGTCTTTTCTTTATGACATGCCTGCGGTGTGCGCTTTAGTCAATTATGTCCGCCAAAACTATGTGCCCTATGCCCTTGGTAAATATTTAGTGGCAATGAAAAGGATAGGCCGATGATCAGGGGCGTTGTTTTATTGGCTTTGCTGGTTTTTGTTGAAAGCGTTCAACTGACCATTGTCTTAGGGATTATCTCTCATTATATTCCTTTTGGCGTGGACCAATTTAACGATGATTTATTCCCCGTTTACCAGCATGCGTTAAAGCGGAACTGGCAATTAGAAATTTACCACTTATTTATTATGGTGAGCATCATGGCCCAGGCCCTTGTCATTTATAACTTCCGCCGCAGAATAGAAGAGGCTGCGTTCCAGGAGAATATCAAACGGTTGTTGTGCGTTGATACTTTATGGGTGTTCGTCCAATGTTATGCGGTATTTAAGGTATTAATTTATAACGGTCCGGCTTGGGCATGGGGCTTGTTTTATACCAGCCTTGCCGCGTCCCTGTTGAGCCGGGTTTTTTGGGTGGAGATCAAGCGCTGGGGATCTAATCTGTTGTCACCCTCGAATGTTTCTATCGGGGGTCCAGGGTTTGCGCAGAATGAATTTTTTTGGATCCCATCATTAATTCTTGTTGAGTCTATTCAAGTACTCATTGCTTATAATTTTTTATGGGGACAGGCAAGGGCAGGAGGCCCATTTTTGCTATACGTCATTTTTTTGGTAAGCCTAGGGCTGTTTTCTTTTTTGTCCCGCGCCAAGAAAAGTTATTACTTCAAAACAAAATCGTTTATCATCGCAGAGGCAATCATAACGTTTTTACTTTTGAGCGCTTTATATAAAACGGTTATTTATGATTACCGTAATCAATTAGCTACCAATGCTTATCATGTTTTATTGGTTATGGCCCTTCTTAATAAGATATTTTGGCCGGTCATTTGGGATGCGTGTAAAACAATGGATGCCTTTTTAAAATCCCGGGACAATGCACGGATTTTAAAAACACTGGGGGACTGTTTATGGGTAGGATTGATTGCTGCGATCATCTACTTGCCTGACCCCCAAGCAGTATTAGCCAAAATGTTTGTCGGGGAACAGTTCCATCACATGAATCATTTTATCATGGCGCCTGGCTGGGCGTATATTTGCGGGTGCGTGCTTGATGTGGATGTGATTTCCCGTTACGGGATCGGTGCTCCCATCGTATTATCCACGCTGGCCAAAGGCCTTGGAGGTTTTAGCTATTTGAATATGTTGCGGGTGATCATGTGGATATGCCTCATCTATTACGTGCTCTGTTATGTGTTTTTACGCGTGTGGCTCAAAAGCTTTACCTTGGCAGCAGCGGGAATTTTAATAGGCATTAAATTACAGATGTTTTATACGTTGACCTTGCCGCAGCCATTGACCTATGCCAGTGCCACTCCGGTGAGGTTTATGGGGGACATTTTATTTATGTTTTTCATATGGGGGCACATTAATAGCCGTCGGTGGCTGTATTTGTGGCTGGCGTCATTGACCTGTGCTGCGGCCATCTTTTATATGATGGAAACAGGGCTTTATTTAACGATAGCTTTAGGGGCATACCTGATCATGAATGGATTGATATCTGCCCAACGCCCTGAGATGTTCGGCTCTGGCAAAGGCCGGATGGCCGCGGCCCTTTGTGTCCTGACGGTGCCGCTCGGGGCTTTATTGTTTTTTTGGATGGCCGTGGGCGGACACGCGTTTACGGCGTCATTTTGGCACAACATTTTTGAATTTAACCAATATTTTACTAAGGGGCTTATTGCAGGGTCTATTTGGGCAGGTTTGCAGAATGGGCAGTTTTGGGATTTACTGGTCGGGTTTTTATTTCCGACAGTGTATGTGTTGACTGTCCTGATCATCGGGACCTTATGCGTTTTGGGAAAAATTTCTAAGAAACACTTGATGGTCATTGTGTGGTGCGTTTATGGATTAGGTGCCCATCATTATTATATTGTATTGGCCACGGCCAACAATTATTATATGCGGGCCCTGCCTTTTGTATTTGTTTGTTTATATTGGGTCCATTTAGGTTTTATGAGATTGCATCGTGACCTGCGCCAACGGGTAGGGATGTTTTTGATCGCTCTTTGCGTGTATGCTTTATGGACCAACCATCATTTTTTAAGCTACCCGAATATGTTTAATTTTTCCCGTAATCCCATGGTTGATCCGCTGGTGGCTGAGGAACTGCCTACCAGAAAACCGTACCTTTTGCATAAGGTTTGGGATTATCCTCAAGCGCTTAAACTTCCTTTAAATTCTTTAGGCCAACAAGATGAGGGTTTAAGAAGGGATTTTGCTTCTGATGAAGAACTTAAATTGTACTACGCCCAAGAGAGTTATTTTCCCAAGGATGCGCAACTGATCCAAACCCTTACAATTTCTCAAGAACCAGTGGCCTTGATCAGCAGTTTTGAGATAGATATGCTGATGCAGGCCCATCGCAAGCCGTTATTTTATTATTTCTCTTTGACCTTTTCCCGTCCGATGCGGATGCGTAATTTCGGCACCGCTGAAATTTATACCCATGGGCAGTTAAAGATGCTCATTGATCAATTACAGGGGGCAGGCTCACCGTATGTATTTATGGAACGTATTTTTCTTGACCGGCATTTTCCTAAACAATATGCCTATGATAATCCGGGATTGATCGGTTTATTAAGCTACGTCAATGACCATTATCAGCCTTATGCTTATGGAAAATTCTTGGTGGCCATGAAGCGCCTGTAAAATTGCATGAATAAATTTTTTTCTGAAAAAATTTTCGCAGACCGCTATATCCCGGATGCCCTGGCCATGACCGCTTTTGTCATCGTGGAGTCTTTGCAATTCTTGATCATCCTGGCACTTGTCTATAGCTTTATCCCCTTGCCGCTGGCGGATTTTATTAAAGATTTACCGTTGAAATTACAGAGGACCATTAAGCCCAAGCGGGAAATATTTTTCTACCATTGGTTTTTAATTGCCGCTTTTATATTGCAAATTGCTTTTGTGTCTTTTTTCCGGTGGCGTGAGATCGATGTCCCGCGCCAGGCATTACTCAAGATCGCCAAGGTGGATGCATGCTTGGTCATAATCGAGTTATTCGCTGTTTTTAAAATATGGCAGTATGAAAATCCCTGGTGGGCCAGGGATTTATTGTATGGAGGTATAGGGGCATGGTTGTTGATACGGGTATTTTGGGTTGAATGTCAAAGGGGCATGAAAATCATAAGCGAGGTCATGATGGATAAACGCAAGATATTAACAGGGTACCTTGACGGTTTTATTCCGGTCTTGCTGATAGCCTGCCTTTGGGTGCCGGATATCCAAAAGGTCTTAGGCAGGGTCTTTGCATGGGACCAATTCCGTAATTGGGACCCATTCATTATGCTGCCGGGATGGGCGAATATTCATGGGCAAGGGTTAAATACGGACATCAGTTCCTCCTGGGGGATAGGAGCGGTGATTTTTATCAGCCGTTGTTCCCAAGTTTTGGGAGGATTTGATTATGCGCATGTCCTTATCGTATTGATGGCGATGGTCATTTTTTATTATGGTTTATTGTATGCTTTTTTAAGGGTATGGTTACGTTCTGTTTTATTGGCCAGCGCTCTGGTGGCCATAGCTGTCAAAATACAGATGTTCCATACCGGCGTGTCCCCTTTAATATGGATTTTCCCCCAAGATACGCCTGCGCGTCATTGGCTGGACATACCCATATGCTGGTGCTTATGGCAGCATGCCCGCGGCGGCCATCATAAATATTTGTTATGGGCGGCGAGTGCAATTGGTGCCGCTTTGGCTTGGCAGTTAAGCACTGGTTTATGTTTGTTGGCAGCATTCTGGGGATACATGATTTTTTTATTAATGGTCCCTGAATATCGTTTACTGATGGCAAAGAGCTTCAAGGATGTCCGCCGGACTTGCCTTTATTGCCTTTTGCCTTTGGTCATGATGGGGTTGTTATTGTTTTTGCTGCAGGGCAAGGCAGTTTTTCATCAGGTATTTTGGAAGAACACCTTTGAGCCTTTGCGATTATTTTTGCAGGGAGTGGGGACAGTGTCCATTTACAGCTGTTTGTATGACAGGCATTTTTTCGCGTTTATCGCGGGATTTGTTGTCCCGGTCATTTATGCATGGACATTGATCATCGTTGCAAGTTCGATTTATACTAAAAAGTCTTCGCGGGAAGATTTATTTTTAGTCCCTTTGTGCATTTACGGCTTGGGCTTATACACGCATTATTTAGCGCACGGGACCATCAGCCATTATTATGCCGTGGGTATCCCTGTGGTGATGGTCGTGGGTTTTTGGTCATCGAAAATCATGCCATGGTTCCCCGATGGCCGGAGATTGAAAATTCTACTTTTGTTGGTCCTTGGCGCCTGGGGGGCGATGTTTACCAACATATTTTTTGTTTATTATCCCAATATTTTTGATATCAGCCGCATGGACTGGAAGCCGGAGATCAACTCCTATCAATCGCAATTTAAGTTTGACCAGGATGCCGCCATGGTCGCGCGTCTGACCCCGCCAGATCAAGGTACTGCCCTCATCAGCAGTTTTGAAACTCAAATATTAATGCAAGCCAAACGCAAACCATTTTTTTTCTACGCGCCTTTAGTGGTCTCACAACGGCCCGACGTCAGCGGCTTTGCCGGGACCTCGATCGTGACCCAGGAGCGTTTGGTTGTGACCATCAACCAGATCATCGAGCGAGCTCCAGAGTATATTTTTATTGAAAAGCGGCTTTTAGGCCAATGGCCCAAGGAGTATGTTCAATATTTTCCTGGCATCATCTTGGTTTTACGTTTCATTACCCAACACTATATTCCTCAAGAACAGGGCATGTATTTGGTGGCGATGCACAAAAAACCGTAATTGGGTCAAAGTTATGGATCATTTAAGAAGAAAATTTAGATTTGTCAGGCGAAAAATCATCCGATGGTGGCGTATCCATACAATGGTGCCCCGCCTATTGAGGTACAATCCTTATACCGGGTTTATTGGGCGAAGGCTTTTTCAATACATACCTTTTTTGCTGCCGCATGATAAAAGTTATTATGGCTTTGTCCATCTGGTGCATGAAGGGGACGGGTTATTTTTGGATGTGGGGGCCAATGACGGGATCTCAGCCATAGGGTTCCGCCATGTGCACAGCGATTACCGCATTTTGTCCATTGAGCCTAATTTATGCCATGAAGCTCATTTAAAGAATTTAAAAAAACGGCTGAAGCGTTTTGAGTATCTATTGGTAGGGGCGGGCCGTGAGCATCTGAAAATGACCTTATATATTCCAGTATTCAACAGCGTGCCTATTTATACCGCGGCTTCTTTAAAAAAAGACCATGCGTTGCGCACGATGCAAGAGCAGCATATATCATGGGGGGACAAAAATATCGTGATGGTGGAGCACACCGTGGATATCCTTCCTTTGGATGAGTTAAACCTAAAGCCGGACATCGTTAAAATAGACACGGAAGGATATGATTTCGAAGTGCTGATGGGGATGAGGGCAACCATTGAACACTGCCGGCCGGTGATTTTAATTGAGTATGACCCGGAAAGATACCCATTGTTCAAAGGGTTTTTCGATGAGTGCCGCTATACGCTTTGGACCTATGATCATACCAGGGACAAATTTTTTGCTTTTGATGAAGCCCTGGAGAGGGACTTGTATCTGCGTCAGAAAGTGATGCGCAATATATTCGGTGTGCCTATGGACCGGTTCCCTGATTTACCGGTGGGAGGTGGGGGAAAATAATGGGTAAAGAATTTTTTGACAAGTACACAGTCAATATCATGGCCCTTTCCCTGCTGTCCCTTGTTGAGTCCCTGCAAATCCTCATCATTGTTGTTTTAATTTACAGTATCATTCCGATCGCTGTCCCCGTATTTGTGCAAAAACTTTTTCCGCTGTCGCTTTATGATGTGCATTTAAAAAGAGAGACTTTTTTTTATCATGTTTGGATAGCCTTAGGTATAGGGCTGCAGGGTTTATTGATGTTTGCCAATCGCCGGTATCTGGGAGAAGACCTCTGGAGGGGCCTTTGTCCCTATATTTGCACCATGGCGGGCATAGTCATTATTCAAATTTTCGCTGTTTTTAAAATATTTTTATGGGGTGATCCCCTCTGGGCCAGGGATTTGTTTTACGCGTTTCTTGGGATTGGGATCTTGGCGCGCATATTTTGGCCCGAGTTCTGGCGTTTCATGCTCTGGATTTGGGCCCAATTAACAGCCCGGAAGGCCCCCCGATGGCAGAATTTTTTAATGGAAGCGGGGGCAATACTTATCCTGGCTGTTTTGATATTCACCCCGGACCTTGGCGCAATATTGGCCCGCATGTTCAGCTATGACAAATTTTATCATCTCGATGGTTTTGTCTTGTCTCCCGCGTGGGCCTATCATAACGGTTTGACCCTTAACAAGGACGTGACCAGTGAATACAGCCTGATCATGCCCATTGCCTTTGACGGGCTTATGAAATGGGCCGGAGGGTTTAGTTATGCGCACGCTGTTGCCGTCATGATTGTTTTTTCTGCCTTGTATTATTTGTTGCTTTACGGCTTGTGGCGTTATTGGACTAAAAGTTTTGGGCTTTCATTTTTTGGCGTACTTTTGAGCATCAAGCTGCAGTTTTTTCATTGGGGCGTCATCCCCTTGATCTGGATTTATCCCAATGCCACTCCCATCCGTTTTTTACCTGACGTATTTTTTCTGTATTTCATCTTGCGTTTTACTAAGGGTCTTCGCCTGCGCTGGCTGGCCGCGGCAGCGTTTGCCGTCGGGATAGGGCTGGTGTGGACGATGGATGTAGGTATTTATATGTTCGTGACTTTGTTAGCAGCTGCGGCTGCCTGTATCTACCTCAAGGGGGCCAAGGCCGCGACCCAAACAGCGGGCTTGGTTCTGGTCCCTTGGATATTGGCCTTTGGGATATTGGGTATTTTCTATGGGCCATTGGTATTCAAAAGCGGTTTTTGGAAAAACACTTTTGAATTCATGTCCTTGTTTATGCAGGGCTGGGGGGCTTTGCCTATTACCGAGGGTTTAAAAGACAAACAATTTTATGCTTTTTGCATGGGGTTGATGATTCCTGTGGCCTATGCAGGGACTTTATTGTATAGCTTGGGCGTGTTTTTATTCCGCCGGTCGCGGCCGCATTTATTTATGGCCTTGGTCTGTGTTTATGGGCTGGGGCTATATCATTATTTTATCCATCGCTCGGGAGTGACCAGCTATTATGCCGTTGTCATACCATTCATATTTGTTTTGCTCTATTGGATCCAAGCGTTACTCAAGAGCTTTGCGGGCCGATGGCAAATAGGGATAAAACTTTTTTTATGCGCATGGGCCTTGGTGGCATTGACCACCAGTTATTTATTCACCTATTATCCCAACAGCCTGAACTTGTCAGGTTTCGATTGGGCCCCGGAAAAGAAGTTTTATACACAGCAGTTTGATTTTAGCCGCGATGCTTCCTTGATTGATCGTTTGACCGCGCCGCAGGAAAAGGTAGCCTTGATCAGCAGTTTTGAAACCAAAATACTGATGCAGGCCGATCGCCGGCCGTTTTTTTATTATTTTCCCATGGTGGAATCTGAGCATATGCAGGGCGACAAGCTGCGCGGCATCTATATTCATACCTATGCAAGGCTGGACCGCACCTTGAGGCAATTACAAGATGAAAAACCATCACCTATTTTTATTCAGACGCGTTTGTTCCAGGGGCCGGAAGCCCAAGATTACGAAAACAGCCACGAGGGCTTTAAGCTATTAATGGCGTATATACGCATGCATTATCAATATCAGACCCAAGGCCAATACCTGACGGCTTTAAAATTAAAAGGTTCTTTTGAATTTTGAATGGGTAAGAAACATATTAAGCGCGGGTGGCTCGGACTTGACGTTAAGGAGCGCACGGCAACTGCTCAAGTCAACTATTAAGGGGAACCCCTTTCTGGCCGCTGATAGGGTTGAAATTCGCCAAGAGGAGCACCTTAACGGCGAGGCCGAGACAGGACCCGCGCCAAGACAATTCATTGTTAACCATTCAAAATTCAAAAGAGGCAATTAAAATGACCCCTTTGCCCTTATTTAACCGTAATTTATTTTTCTTGACCCTGCTGAGTCTTTTATGGGCATGGCAGGTGCTCCTGGCATCTGCTTTTGTCTTGGGTCATTTTCCCTCATCATCCAGTTTGACTGCCCAGGTTTTGCCCGAATGGAGGTATTTACTTAAACCGGAATGGAAACCGTTTATTTATCATTTGGTTTTATTGTCAGCTGTGATGTTTCAGGGGCTATTGTTGTGGAGCAACCACAAGGAGATAGATTCAAAAGACCTGCTCAAGGATTGGCAAAGCTATTTTTTAGCCGAAGTTCTGTTGACTTTTTTATGGAGCAGTGCCGCTTTCAAGATCATTGTCTATGCCAGCCGTCCTGAATTAGCGAAGTCGGTGTTTATCATTTTGTTTATAGCTGCCTGTGCTTGCAAAATATTTTGTTATCGCTGGCAGAAATGGATGCACGCATTTTGGGATTTCTGCCTTTATCTGAAGCGTGATCCGCACTGGCGCAGGAGGGTCGAATGGTGCGTGCCCCTGGGTTTATGCATTTTATTGTTTATTCCTAATATTGAAGGGGTCGTGGCCCGCGAATTCATCGGTGAGCAATTCCATCATGTTGATGGTTCTTTCATGGGCCCTGCCTGGGCGTATCTTTCTAAGGAAACCCTTGATGTGGATACGATCAGCGAATACGGCATAGGTGTTGTTGTTTTTTTCAGCCGTTTGGCAGGGTTTTTCGGTGGTTTTAGTTATGAGGCCGTGACACAGGTCATGGTGGTAGCGGTGATCTTGTACTATTTAGCCTGGTATGTGCTTCTGCGTCGCTGGTTGGGATCGATAGTGCTGGTGTCAGCTGTGATGCTGTTAGCTATTAAATGGCAGATGTTTCATATCGGAGCATACCCATTGGTTTTTACCTATTACTCGATGACACCGATTCGTTTTATCTATGATGTGATTTATTTTTGGTGCCTATGGATGCATATCAAATCCGGTGAAAAAAAATGGTTAACGGGGGCAGCGGCAGCTTGCGGTATTGGGATCTATTACTTGACCTCGGAAGGCTGCTACGCCACCGCATCTTTTGGCGCGTATATTATATTATTATGGGCAATGCCTGCCTGGCGCAGTTATTTTCGTATGCGCCTGCGGGATGGTTTTTTATTGCTCCTTCCGTTTATGACGGCTATTTTTTTACTGACACTGACCATCGGACCTCATATAGTGACGGCGCCATTTTGGGATAATATACACGAGTTTATCAATTATTTTTTGAGTGGTTTTGGCCTGGAGCCCATGTACAAGACCTTGCTGGAACATAAATATTTACAATCACTCATGGGCTTTGTGATCCCCATGGGTTATCTTTTGACGTTGTTGATTGTCTTGGGCCGTTTGGCATTTAATTTATCAAAAGCAGCTGAATGGATGGCAGTGGTCCTGTGCCTTTATGGGCTGGGGACCTTTCATTATTATGTGGCACGCTCGACGGAAACCAGTTATTATACCGTAAGCTTACCGTTTGTTTTTGTCCTGGGCTTTTGGGCCAAAATTGGCATTGATTCTTTGAAAGAGAATCGAAGAATGTTGGTGCGCGTGATACTGCTGGCCCTGGCCGCGTGGGCGCTTGTCACGACACATATGTTTCTTGGTTATCCAAATATCATCAATTTATCTTCCCATCCGCTGACAGACCCAAAAGTCGCCTTACCTTTGCCCGCCAACGGCAATCCTTATTTCAATCATTTATTCAGGGACTTTGAAGGGGGACTTAAATTGCCGGTCAATTCTTTGGGGGGCACTCAGGAAGAAATGTTGGCTGAAAGTGATTTTCAAGATGATGCCGAGCTTATTCGATATTACCATAAGCAAAGTAATTTCGCTAAGGACGCCCGCTTGATAAGATCTTTGACAGCACCCGGGGATGAAGTGCCTTTGATCAGCAGTTTTGAAGTAGAAATGCTGATGCAAGCCAAACGCAAACCGTTTTTTTACTATTTCCCCCTGCTGATCTCGCGGCCGATGAGCATGCGTTCTTTTCCGGCCTGCAGCATTTATACCACGGACCAATTAGCCAAGACCATTGGGAAATTTGAAGAAACCAAACCTCCCTATGTTTTCATGGAACGGATTTTTATGGTCAATGAAGTGCCCAGGGCGTTTTTGTTCCGTTATCCGTCCTTAATACCCTTGATCAATTATGTGCGTACGCATTATGCCATGGCCTCACAGGGAGAATATTTGGTGGCTTTAAAAAGAATTAAATAAATTAACCATATTTAAAAATGAATTTAATTATTTATTCATCAATCTTAAGTCTGATCTGGGCCGCAGAAGTTTCATTGATCGCCTGGGATTGGATGGCGCTTAAACCGCTATATACCCTCTTTTTATTTATTGTGTGCATGGGCGTTGGCCAATGGGCCATCCTGCGGCTATTGGCCCGGCGTTGGCAACAGGCATCCATAAGGCAATCAGCCCTTTTATTTTTGATAGTGGAAGGGATTTTACTGGGATTTTTATTGTCAGCTTCTTACAAACTGGTGATTTATGATTTCCAGCCTAAGTTTGCTTCCCTTGCTTTTAAGGTGGCAGCGGCCGCAGCTGTCTTGAACAAGATTTTTTGGAAACAGGTAAGAGAATTTTTAGTTTCTTCCTATACATTCTTAGTACGCCCCGGCAACAGGCCGGCACTGTGCTTATTGATGGACATCGGTTTTGTGATTTTCATCATACTTTTTATTGATGTGCCGGATGCTAAAGGGGTCATCGCGCGCATGTTGGTGGGGGACCAGTTCCATCATTGGGATTATTTCATGGCTCCGGCTTGGGCTTATTTGAAAGGCTGCCTGCCGTATGTGGACATTATTTCCCAGTACGGAGTGGGGATACCCATTGTCATGGCCTTGGGCAGTAAATTATTCGGAGGGTTTGGGTATGAAAGCGTTTTTCATTTATTGGTTAATTTAAGCATTATTTATTATGTGGCCACCTATGTGTTTTTACGCTGCTGGCTTAAATCTATACCCCTTGTTATGATCGCCATGTTGATAGGCCTCAAGACCCAGATGTTCCATACCGGTGTCAGCCCGTTTGTTTTTACGTATCCTAGCTCGACAGTGGTGCGTAATTTTTTTGACGTATTTTTTTTCCTATGTATATGGGGCCATTTAACCAGCGGAAGGAAGGCGCTATTATGGGCCGCGGCGTTTTTGTGCGCGTTGGCGGAATTCTGTTTGGTAGACACTGGCGTTTATTTGATCGCGGCGTATTACGCTTATTTATTTTTGATCTGCTGGCTGCCTGATTTGCGCGTCCGTTTTTTGGCCCAGCGGGCGGATTGGTTGAACCTGGCAGGATGTTTTTTCTCCGCCCCCCTGTTGGGGCTAGTTTTATTCTATGAGGCGGTGGGGTACCATATATTTACCAAAATATTTTGGTACAATATGTTCGAATACGTTATTTATTTTCTGGCCGGGCATGGCACGATCCCTTATTCTGAAAGTTTTTATTATCATTATTTTTGGGCCGCGGCCATGGGCTTTGCCGTGCCGCTGGTGTATTTAGCAAGCCTATTGGTGGTGGGGCTTTTGTGTTTTTGGCGCCGTATCTCTTCAGCCCACGTGCTGGTGATCGTGTTATGCGTTTATGGGCTGGGGTTGTACCATTATTACGTTGCCCGCACAGCAGTGACGAGTTATTATGTCAGCGG
>Ga0207035_1005_pt1 | contig 57963 bp, 48 predicted proteins | sample Alteio_BWMinCont_77_FD_153272 | JGI IMG/M metagenome (GOLD analysis project Ga0207035, IMG submission 153272) | Enriched cells from forest soil in Barre Woods Harvard Forest LTER site, Petersham, Massachusetts, United States -... | ecosystem: Environmental > Terrestrial > Soil > Temperate forest >... | reverse complement strand
GCCATGAATGGCGTCGTTCTGGTTTCGCCCTATTTGAATCCGACGATTGAAGACAATGGCGACCTTTCGCCGATTCCCTGGATGGTGACGCTGCCCTCCATCACCGCCGCGCATCTGGAACGTGAGCATAAACTCACGCCCGAGGCCATGTCTGAGGTGATCTCTTACACCTTTGGCGAATACGCGACGGACCTCTTCAAAGGCCGTACCGATCCCGAAGCGACGCAACGCATCGTCAAGCGCGTGACAGAAATGACCGGCCTCGATCCGGAATTCGTGAAGTACTCCGGAGGCCGTTTGGAAACCGGAGCCTATCTGCGCGAGGTCCACCGCGAAGAGGGAAAAATCGGTTCGGTCTACGACTCGAATGTCACGTCATACGATCCGTTCCCCTACTCGCCGGAGCAGCGCTCGAACGATCCGCTGCTTGAGACTCTCATCGCGCCCAGCACGACGGCCATGGTCGACTTCGTAACCCGCACCGTCGGCTGGAAGGTCGACGCCCGCTACAACGCGCTGTCGTCTGACGTAAACCGGCTCTGGGATGGTGGAGATGAGCTACGTAAGGGCTCCGTCGAAGATCTGCGACAGGCCGTTGCCGCCGATCCTAAGATGCGCGTGATCATCGCACACGGATGGAATGATCTTTCCTGCCCCTTCATGGGCTCCGTCCTGACTGTGAATCAGATGCCGCTCATGGGCACGGACACGACCCGGGTAGCCGTCCATGAGTATCCCGGCGGCCACATGTTCTATACCCGCGAATCCAGCCGTCTCGAACTGCGCAAAGACGTCATGGATATGGTCAGCCGCCACTGAGCGCTAGATTAGTTTTCAAGCAGGTGTAGACCATATTAAGCCACAATTCTGACGACCAAAGGGAGGAAGAATCTCAACGATGCGGAATAAGCCTGTCAACCCCTGAGATGGCAAGAATCAACCAATAAACTATTCATAATCAATAGCTTATCCCATCGAAGGGACTGGCAGAGAATTACCCTCAAAATTGCTAAACTAGAAATAGAGAAATCGCTAAGAAGCCCGCCGTAATGGCGGGCTTTCTTTTTGCGGGATCAGTTGTCACCGCAAAATGCACGCAACTCCCTGTGTTTGGAATAATTTACAAAAAAATCCCCCCGGGGAGGGTGGCTGGACCAGCCCTGGAACAAGATAAGCTGGACCCATCGCCATGGCAGAGATCTACGACGTAATTGTGGTTGGACTGGGAGGCGTGGGCAGTGCCGCCGCGTATCACCTGGCGTCACGTGGAAAGCGTGTGCTTGGACTTGAGCGTTATACGCCCGCCCACGATCGCGGGTCGTCGCATGGAAACTCGCGCATCATTCGCCAGGCGTATCACGAAAACCCAGGGTATGTGCCGCTGGTCCTGCGCGCCTATGAGCTGTGGGAGCAGTTGGAGCGGGACACGGCGAGCGATTTGCTCCGCATCACAGGCGGCTTGTATTTGGGTCCCGAGAATAGCGACGTAGTGTGCGGTAGTTTGCAAAGCGCCCGGCAGTATGGCCTCGACTATGAATGGCTCGATGCTGCCGCAGTGCACAGACGCTTTCCCGCTCTGCTGCCGCACGCGAGTGACTGCGCCGTCTATGAGAAGAAAGCAGGATTTCTGCGACCTGAAGCTGCCGTCGCAGCGCATCTGCAGCTTGCATCGCAGCACGACGCTGCACTGCATTTTGAAGAGCCGATCTCCCATTGGCAGGTAACCTCTTCCGGCGTGGTTCGCGTCGTTACGCAGAAGGCGACCTATGAAGCAGCTCATCTCGTCCTCGCCCCCGGCGCGTGGGCCAGTGACTTGCTCCCATCGATGGGTTCGCAGTTGCATGTTCGGCGTCATGTGATGGCATGGTTTGAGCCGAGCGGCAATATCGAACAGTTTGGTCCCGGGCACTTTCCGATTTACATCTGGCAGACGGCCTCCGGCAAAGTGTTCTATGGCTTTCCGTCAACGGACGGGGCAAGTGAAGGAATAAAGGCTGCGATTCATTCCGGCGGCGATGTGTGCACTCCCGAATCTATCGACCGAAATATTCTGGAAAGCGACATCGCGGAAATCCGCGAACAACTCGCCGAATACATTCCAACATTGAACGGGCCGCTGCTTCACGCTTCCACCTGCATGTACACGATGACGCCCGATGAAGATTTTGCCGTCTCGCAGCACCCGGATCACCCGCAAGTCACAATGGCTTGCGGCTTTTCCGGACACGGCTTCAAGTTCACCAGCGTCCTCGGCGAAGTTCTGGCCGACTTGGCGATTCATGGACACTCGCAGCATCCCATAGAGTTCCTATCGGCAAAGCGGTTTGCAATAAATCCATGAATTTAAAGCCGCGAGCTTGACACCATTCTCCATGCGAAGTATTTTCAAAATTAGATGCAGATTCACCTTCACCATCGTCATCACCACCATCATCATGTGACGAGCGTGTCGGCGAATCCTTATGGCTTAGAGTAAAAAGCCAGAATCAAAGGACCTAAAGCCCGCCGATGCGCTAAGCGCAGGCGGGCTTTTTGCATCTGCCGCCTGCACCGACGCCGCTAAGTGGCCGAGATAAGAGGACGAGGTAATGACGGACGTAGCAATTGATTTCGCAAAGATGGATGGCCTGGTGCCGGCAATTGTGCAGGACGCCGCGACCGGTCAGGTGTTGATGGTTGGCTTCCAAAATGAAGCCAGCTATCAAAAGACTTTGGAGACCGGGTTTGTGACCTTCTGGAGCCGCACCCGCCAGAAGCTATGGATGAAGGGCGAAACCAGCGGCAATCGCCTGCGCATCGTTGAAGCATCGACAGACTGCGATCAGGACACCGTCCTTTACCGCGTGCAGGTGGAAGGCGACGGACTGGTATGCCACGAAGGAACCGTGAGCTGCTTCACGCGACCGGTTGCGATCAAAGCAGCAGCGGAGGTGCGCTAATGCCCAACAAGCTGAGGCTCGGTATTCCTAAAGGCAGTTTGCAGGATGCGACGATTGCGCTCTTCCAGCGTGCAGGCTGGAATATCTACGCGAATGGCCGCTCCTATTTTCCTTCGATCGACGATAGCGAAATTGAGTGCACGCTGATTCGCGCGCAGGAGATGGCTCGTTATGTCGATCACGGTGCGCTCGACGCGGGACTCACCGGTATTGACTGGGTTGTAGAGAGCGGCCGTGAAGTAAAGAGCGTCACCAGCCTCGTCTACGCGAAGCAAAGCCGCCAGCGCGTCCGCTGGGTGCTGGCTGTGCCAGATGACTCGCCGTATCAAAAAGCAGAAGACCTCGCCGACAAAACCATCGCGACTGAGTTGGTGGAAGTAACGAAGCGTTATTTCGCTGAAAAAAAGGTGCCGGTCAAGGTCGAGTTCAGCTGGGGCGCAACCGAAGTAAAACCTCCCACGCTCGCCGATGCCATCGTTGAAGTAACCGAAACCGGCAGCTCGTTAAAGGCAAACCGTCTGCGCATCATCGACACGGTAATGGCAAGCGAGACGCACCTCATCGCCAATCCTACAAGCTACACCGATCCGTGGAAGAAGCAGAAGATCGACAACATTGCATTGATGCTGCAAGGCGCCATCGCTGCTCAGGGTCAGGTCGGCCTGATGTTGAACGTGCAGAAAGCGAACCTCGCCGCTGTCCTTTCCGTGCTTCCGGCGCTGAACTCGCCCACCGTCTCCGCGCTCAGTGACCCCACCTGGGTGGCAGTCAATACCATTCTTGAAGAAAGCGTCGTTCGTGATGTGATTCCCAAGCTCAAGGCCGCAAGCGCGACAGGCATCGTCGAATACCCGCTCAGCAAGGTGGTCCTCTAAATGAAAGTGCTGCACACGGTGGGACGCAATAGCAAGCGTGCGCAGGCGCTGATTGCAGAGCTTGAAAGCCGCCGCAACACAGTCGATGAGCGTGCCGTGCCTGTAGCGCGGCGCATTCTCGATGGCGTGCGAAAGGGTGGCGATACGGCTCTGCGCAGCTATGCCACCCGTTTCGACCGCATATCGAAACAGACACCATTACGGATTTCTGAAGACGAGATAAAGCAGGCATGGCGAGAAGCTTCGCCTGCCTTCCGCGCAGCGGTACAAACTGCCGCAAAAAATATCCGTCACTTCGCGCAGCGGCAGATGCCGAAAGATTGGAGCTTTGAGCCTGTAGCCGGATTGAAGATCGGGCAGCAAGTGCGTCCACTCGAATCTGTAGGCTGTTATGTTCCTAGCGGACGATATCCGTTGCCATCTACGATGCTGATGACCGTGATCCCTGCGCAGGTTGCGGGCGTTAAGCGAATTGTCGTGGTGTCTCCGCGGCCTGCTCCTGAAACGCTGGCGGTCGCCAGCTTCCTCGGCATCAAAGAGTTTTACCGCATCGGCGGTACACAGGCCGTGGCAGCGCTGGCATACGGAACAGAGAGCATCGCTCGCGTTGACAAAATCGTCGGTCCGGGCAATGCCTATGTAACTGCGGCCAAAAAGCTTGTCTCGTTTGATTGCGCCATCGACATGCTTGCCGGGCCGACAGAGATTATCGTCACCAGCGAGACTGGCGATCCAGCCTGTATTGCCTCTGATCTGGTTGCACAGGCAGAACACGATCCGGACGCAGTTGCTATCTTCATCACCACGCAGGCTGCACTCGCTGAAAAAGTGAGTGCAGAAGTAAAACTGAGAGTGGGTAAGAATCCAATTGCCAAGGATGCAATCCAGCAAAACGGTGTGATATTCGTAACTAAAACAGTTGCAGAAGCGCGCGAAATCACAAATCGTCTTGCTCCAGAGCACCTTACGGTCGATGTAGAGAGTGACCTGGAGTGGGTGGTGAATGCCGGTTCTGTCTTTGTGGGCCGCTACTCCGCACAGCCAATGGGTGACTACATCTCAGGGCCAAATCATACGCTTCCTACGGGCGGTCTCGCTCGAGTACGCGGAGGATTGAGCGTATCGGATTTTCTCAAAATCATCACGGTGCAGAAGTATCAGCAGCAGGGGATGAAAAAGCTGCGAGCTTCGGCAATTGTCCTTGCCGAGGCTGAAGGATTGCAGGGCCATGCCGAAGCAATTCGCGTGCGAGGTGGCTATGCCTGAAGGCGCCCAGCCGCGTGCGGCGATTCTGCGCACCAAGGAGTATCACCCCCCGCTTGGATCTCGTGATGGCGTGCGGCTTGATTTCAACGAGAACACCTTTGCCTGTTCGCTAAAGGTACTGGAAATTCTGGGTCGCATCTCCCGCGCCGACCTTACGAAGTACCCTGAGCGTGAACCTGTCGAAAAAATCGTCGCGACACATCTCAATCTCGATGCCTCGCAGGTGCTGCTCACAAATGGCGTGGACGAGGCAATCCACGTACTTTGCCAGACGTTTCTCGACGCTGGCGACGAATTTTTATTGCCCGTGCCGACGTATTCCATGTACGAGGTCTACGGCTCCTCCACTGAGGCGAAGATTGCTTTTGTGCAAGCTGGACAAGACTTTTCTTTCCCACTGGAAGCACTGCTCAAAAAGATCACGCCCGCAACAAAGCTCATTGCGATTGCAAACCCCAATAGTCCGACGGGTCGTGCGGTTTCCCGCGAGTCGATTATGAAGGTGATAGAGCATGCGCCCCAAGCGATGGTCTTGGTGGACGAAGCATATTTTCACTTCTACGGGCAGAGCGTTCTCGATCTGATCGAAGCGATACCGAATCTTGTCGTTACGCGCACTTTTTCAAAAGCCTACGGCCTCGCTGGACTCCGTTTAGGCATGCTCGCTGCACACGAGAAGCAAATGCACTGGATGCGGCGCGTGATTTCCCCCTACAGCGTCAATGGTCTCGCGTTGGCTTGCCTGCCTGCAGCACTCGAAGATGAAGCCTATCTGGAATGGTATGTGACTGAAGTCCTGCAAGGAAGAGAGTTGTTCACTGCAACCTTACAGAGGCTAGGAATCCCCCACTGGCCGTCAGAGGCAAATTTCATCCTGACAAAAATTGGCCCGAAGCATAAAGAATTTGCAGCCGCCATGCGCCGGCACAATGTGCTGGTGCGCGACCGGTCGAACGATCCCGGTTGCGAGGGCTGCGTACGCATCACGATTGGCACATTGGAGCATATGGCATTAGGCGTGAAAGCGCTGGAGAAGTCATTGGCAGAAATAAAATGGAGTCCAGATGAAGGCTAAGCAGGTGAAGAGTAAAAGCGCCACCCACAACCGATCGGCAGAAATCGATCGTAAGACGGCGGAAACACAGATCAGTTTGCGGCTTGCGATTGAAGGCGCCGGACATTACAAGATCAGTACCGGCATACGATTTCTCGATCACATGCTTGAGCTTTTCACGCGTCACGGCGCCTTTGATCTGGAACTGACATGCAAAGGCGATCTCGATGTAGACCAGCACCACACCGTCGAAGATGTGGGTATTGCGCTCGGAGAAGCTTTTGATCGCGCCCTGGGCGACAAAAAAGGCATCATGCGTGCTGGATATTTTCTGATGACGATGGACGAAACACTCGGAATTGCTGCGATCGATCTAAGCGGTCGCGTCTCGTCTGTGATAGATACAAAGGTGAAGACAAGACTGGTCGGCGATCTGCAGTCTGAACTGGTGGATGATTTTTTCGAGGGCTTCGCGCGGGGTGCGCGTGCGAATGTTCATTTGAAAACGATGTACGGTCGCTCAAATCATCACAAAATTGAGGCCCTTTTCAAGGCCTTTGCGCGTGCGCTGCGATTCGCCTGCATGCGCGATCCGCAGCTTGGCGATATGCTGCCCAGCACAAAAGGGCTTTTATGATCGCCGTCATCGATTACAAGGCCGGCAATCTTACTTCGGTGATGAAGGCGCTGCTCGCTGTCGGAGCGCAGGCAGAGGCTACATCCGACCCGGATTTAGTCATGAAGGCAGACAAACTGGTGCTTCCTGGGGTCGGACACTTTTCTGCGACCGTTTTTCTCGAGGAACACGGATTGAAAGCGGCGATTCAGGATCGCGTCCAGCAAGGTATTCCGTTTCTGGGGATTTGTGTCGGATTGCAATGGCTCTTTGAAGGCAGCACTGAATCTCCGCACGTCTCCGGTTTAGGCGCATTCAGCGGAAGCTGTGAACGCTTCACCTCTGGCATGAAGGTGCCGCATGTCGGGTGGAATTCAATCGAAATAAGTCAATCGCGTCTGTTGCAGGGAATTTCCAGTGGAGAGTTTGTCTACTACACCCACTCGTATCGTGCCCCAGTCGTAAATAAAACCGTAGCAATTACAAATTATGGCCTGCCATTTACCGCTGTCGTCGAGCTCGACAACATCATGGGCGTGCAATTTCACCCCGAGAAGTCCGGAAGAACAGGCCTTCGGATTCTCGAGAATTTCGTGAGACTATAGCCGTGCTGACAAAACGTATCATTGCCTGTCTCGATGTCAATGCAGGCCGAGTAGTGAAAGGCGTGCAATTCGTCGACATTGTGGACGCGGGCGATCCGGCGGAACTTGCACTCCGTCATGCAGACGCGGGCGCCGACGAAATTGTATTGCTGGACATTACGGCAACGCACGAAGGGCGCGGAACGCTGATCGACACAGTGAAACGAACAGCCAGACAACTTTTTGTCCCGTTTACTGTTGGCGGCGGCATTCGCACAGTGGACGACGCGGCTGCGGTCTTCGATGCGGGAGCAGATAAAGTCAGCATCAACTCGGCAGCGATTGCGAGACCGGAATTGATCGATGAGATCGGCAGTAAGTTCGGAGCCCAGGCGGTGATTGTTGCCATCGACGCACGACGCGCAAAGGAAAGTGCCAATGCGGTAGACGATGCAGAAGTTTTTGTAAGCGGAGGCCGCAAGCCGACTGGACGCAAGGTATTGGAGTGGGCGCAGGAAGCCGAAGAGCGAGGCGCCGGAGAGATTCTTCTTACTTCAATGGATGCAGATGGAACCCGCGCAGGCTTTGACTGTGAATTGACGGCACTTGTAAGCGAGGCGGTGCAGATTCCGGTGATCGCGTCGGGCGGCGCGGGCACGGCAGACCATTTCGCAGATGTCTTGTTGCAGGGCAGCGCGGATGCTGCTCTGGCAGCGAGCATTTTCCATTTCGGAATTGCAAACGTGCGAACGCTTAAAGAAGAAATCGCAAAACGAGGTGTTTCTGTGAGGCTACCATGCTGATTCCTTCAATCGACTTGATGGGCGGCCGCATTGTGCAGCTCGTTCAGGGCGAAAAGCTAAAGCTCGCGTTTGACGATTTCGAATACTGGATCGAACGATTCAGCTCTTATCCAATGGTGCAGCTTATCGATCTCGATGCTGCCATGCGGCAGGGAGACAACGCGGCCTTGATCGAGAATATCGCGAGACGGCTGCCTTGCCAAGTCGGTGGCGGCATCGCGACAGTAGAACGAGCAAAACAACTGCTAGACGCAGGTGCGCAGCGCGCCATTTTCGGTTCTGCCCTGTTCAGCGGTAGCGATAATGCAGGTACAGTGAACGTTGCCTTGGCGCGGACGATTCAGGAAGAGATCGGGACGACACGATTTGTTGCCAGTATTGATACGAAGCAAGGGCAAGTCGCTGTCAAGGGATGGAAGGAACAAGCCGGACTCACTCCCCAGCAGGCGATCGCAACGCTCAATCCCTATTGTGGAGCGTTTCTCTATACGCATGTGGATACAGAAGGCACCATGCAAGGATTCCCTATGGCGATCGCTCGAGAGTTGCGCGGCCTGACGGAGCGTCAACTGATTGTCGCCGGAGGAATTCGCGAACGGGCGGAGATCGATATCCTACATCAGATGCGCGTCGATGCCGTAGCGGGCATGGCCATTTACACTGGTGCCTTGGCTACTTGATCGCTTCTTTGCGGCGAAAATACATTGCCACACCGAAAAACACCAGCGCAATGATGGCCTGCAACCATGCCCGCTGCCAGCCTTGGCGCAGCGTGGTTACGATGGCAATGATCAACCAGAGGACTGCGATCAGCAGCCAAACAGCAGAACGTCGCATAACGCGCAGCATATCATTTCAAGTTATTGTGCAGGCCACTCACTCGAAAAGCCGAAGATCGGCTAAGCTGGATAGTTTGGCGCTGCTCTGGGTCGCATCACGCCAGCCGACTTCTTAGTTGGAGAATCTGAATGGTCACGAAGAAAAGCGCATTACGCCTGGCGAAACGTCTGGATGAAGTCGGATTCTCCGATATCGTTCAGATTCGCAATAAGGTCATTGAACTTCGCAATGCGGGGGAAATGGTGCATGCATTTCACGGTGGCGAGCCTTTCTTCGAGACGCCAGAGTCAATCAAATACGCCATGGTGCGCGCGCTGGTCGAAAACAAGACCAAATATGCGCCTTCTTCCGGAATCGTTCCATTGCGCGAAGCGCTCGTCGAGAAGTTGAAAACACGTAATCATCTCAATGTTGTACTTGATGATGTTCTGATAACCGCTGGCGGGGCGCACGCACTCTACGCCGCTTTTCAGGCAGTCCTCGATCCGGGCGACGATCTGCTTCTATTTTCTCCATACTGGACGCCCATTCGCGATATGGTGACAGGCGCCCAGGCACGGCCTCTGCTGGTTCCAACCGCTAGCGCGCGGCGCAACGGGCTCACCAAAGCGCTCGAACAGTTTTCTACGCCTCATACCAAGGCCATTTACTACAACACGCCGCAAAATCCATCTGGCATGGTGTTTTCCCGCGCTGAAGCGGAAGAGGTAGCGGCGTTTGCCAGGAAGCATAACCTCATCGTGATTGCCGATGAGGCCTATGAGGATCTGGTGTACGAAGGCGATCACGTGTCCATTGCTTCTCTACCGGGGATGGCTGAGCGGACGATTTCCACCTATACATTCTCCAAAAGCTATGGAATGACCGGCTGGCGCGTTGGCTATGTAGTCGCCAAGGAGCCATTCATGACGGGGCTGCGCAAGCTGGTGCTCTATTCGGTAAACGGGGTGTCAACGCCGTCGCAGTGGGCAGCCCTGGAAGCGCTGGCTACGCCGGATGATTTTCTTTTGAAGCGCAGGGAAGAATACCGCGAGCGGCGCGACTTGCTGGTAAACGGACTCAATGGTCTGGGGTTGGAGTGCGAGCTCCCAGAAGGTGCGTTTTACGCATTGCCAAACATCTGCAGGATCAATAAAGACAGCCGCAAAGCCGCTGCAATCTTGCTCGAGAAGGCCCATGTTGCCACGGTTCCGGGCGTCGTTTTTGGTGCACAGGGTGAGGGGCACGTGCGATTTGGTTATTCCGTGCCAAAGTCAGCCATTGAAGCCGGGTTGGAAGCTCTGTCGAAATTTCTGAAATGAAAGCACTTTCCTTGCTTACAACCACCTTTATTTGCACCCTATAGATGCTATCCTTCGTCTAAGCCAACATGAGTCAACGCAGCTCTCCGTCTCAATGTACTGTTTTCGTCTTTATTGCGCTCTGTTCGCTGGGCATAGCACGCGCGCAATCCGTTGCATCTGCTGACAACATTCCAGATGCACCCGATGCTGCCTTGGCGCAGCAGAATACGGACCCGGGCGGCAGTACACAGAACGCACAGCAATCTACAAGCCTGGAAGGCAAGCAGACAAAGCGCATTCTTGGCATTATCCCGAATTTTCGTTCTGTTTCCGTTAACCAGAAGCTTCCACCACAGTCGGTAAAAGAAAAATTCATTACGTCAACGCAGGACAGCTTCGATTATTCGGCGTTTATCTTTGCCGGCGCTCTGGCAGGCGTCAGCATGGCAGAAAATTCTTATCCTGAATTTCATCAGGGTGCAGCCGGTTACGGCAGATATTATTGGCATACATTTGCGGATCAGGCGAACGAGAATTATTGGGTAGAATTTATTATGCCGACGGTGCTACGGCAGGATTCCCGCTACTACACGCTGGGTCGGGGCGGCCTCGTCAAGCGGACGGCTTATTCGTTTTCTCGTGTGTTGATTACACGCACAGATGGCGGGAGCGAGACTTTCAATGCATCGGAGATTGTCGGAGCCGGAGCAGCTTCAGGCATTTCAAGTCTCTACTACCCTAGTACAGAACGCACGTGGACCAAGGTCGGGCAGCGCTGGCTTACGAACGTGAGCCTGGATGGGGCGACGTTTATCTTTAAGGAATTCTGGCCGGATATCAACAACGCAATCTTTCATCAAAAGCAGTAAGAGCTGCTGACACCTCTTTTGTCGTATCGAGAATGGGTATGCGCCTGTTTTTCGAGCGTGTCGCTCTATTTTCATCTCGATTAGCATAAATAGCAGTGCCGACTGACTGAGGAGTTATGTTCGCATGGTGAAAGTAGGAGTGCCGCACTGGGCTGATGAGCCCTTACTCGCAAAACTGCCTCCTGAAGCCGAAGTGCATGTTCTGCCTAAGAAACCATCTGCGTCCGTAGATATCGATTTCTGGGTGGCTCCGCTGTTTAAGAAGGACGCTGAGCCTGTGGCACCCTATCTTCGTGGGGTCAAAGTGGTTCAATCGTTGCAAGCCGGGGTCGATTGGCTGCGCGCATTCGTGCCACCCGCTGCGATTTTGTGCGATGCACAAGGCGCGCACAATGTGGCCACTTCCGAGTGGGCTGTAACCGCCATTCTGGCTTCGATGAAATTCCTGCCCTTTTATTTCAACCTCCAGCACGCAGGTAAGTGGGCTACGCGCGATGCGGCAGAGGAAAACTACCAGTCAGTCTACAAGACAAACAAGCGCCACTATCCTCCCGTATTCATTGAAGAACTGGCCGGCAAGACGGTAATGATCGTCGGGTATGGATCGATTGGGAAATCGATTGAAGAACGGCTTCAACCTTTTGGCGTGCAGTTCATTCGCGTCGCGCGCTCAGCCCGGCCGGGCGTGGAGGCAGTAGATAAATTGTCTGAATTGCTGCCGGCAGCAGATATAGTCGTGCTGATTTTGCCGCTTACCCCGGAGACGCAGCATTTGATAAATGCCGAAGCTATTGCTCGCATGAAGCAGGGAGCATTGCTCGTAAATGCCGCGCGGGGGCCTGTGGTCGACACGGATGCCTTGCTGAAGGCGCTGACAGAAAAGCGCATCCGTGCAGCACTCGATGTAACGGACCCCGAACCGTTGCCGGAAGGGCATCCGCTGTGGAGTGCACCGAATCTTTTGCTCACCCCTCATGTGGGCGGATCGGGTCCGCTTTTCATGTCACGAGTTTTTGATCTGGTAGCCGAGCAGGTCAAGCGATTCGCAAAAGGCGAGCCGCTTAAGAATGTGGTCGAGGGGGACTACTGATCACCTCGGCGAAATGCAGAGCACGCCGATTCGTGTTTTGTGCAATCTGCTCGCGGCAGCTGAATCCATCCGTGACCAGCAGTGTATCGGATGCTGCGTTGCGCGCTGCTGGCAGTAATACCCGTTCCCCGAGAGCTTGTGACACCTCGTATTTCTCCTTCTCGAAGCCAAAAGGACCGGCCATCCCGCAACAACCTGCATCGAGTAATTGAACCTGTGCGCCGGTTGCGCTGAGGATCGTCAGCTCGTCATTCATCTTGATCAATGACTTGTGATGACAGTGTCCGTGCAATACGATGCGTTGGCCGGGGAGTGCTGGCGGCTTATAGCCAGGTGCTCGGCGTACCAGGAATTCGCTGAGCAGGAGCGTCTGGTCGCTAAGCCGCTTCGCGCGTGGATCTGCTGGAAAGAAATTCAACAGCTCATCGCGGAATACGCTGGCACAGCTGGGTTCTAGAAAAACAAACGTCGTACCGGCATCGATCTGCGGCGCAAAGTTCCGGAGAATTGTTTCAAGATAGCTACGTGCCTCTTTCAGAAATCCGAAGTCGTAAAGCGGGCGGCCACAGCAGATGTGGTGTTTGGGTGTGTACGGAGTGAATCCGGCATGCATAAGCACCTGCCGCGCAGATTGCATGACATGCGGATGGTAGTAGTTGTTCCAGGTATCCGGCCATAAGAGCACGGGCGATTGCGACGCTGTAGCGTCAGCTGACGTGAGCGTGCTCTGATAACTGCGTGGCGCAAATTGCGGAAGTTTACGCTGCGGTGCGATCCCGAGTGCTTGCTTTATCAATCCATCGATGCCGGAAATCTGAAGAGGCAAGTTTGCGAGCCGAGTAGTCAATCCGGGAACAGCAGATGCGAGATGCGCCCATCGATCCATGAACCCAAAGACATAATCACGCAGAGGATGAGGATGTTGCTCATGATAGTGGGCCAGAAACTCAGCCTTGTAAGTAGCCACGTCTACATTGACCGGACATTCGCTTTTGCACGCCTTGCATGACAGGCACAGGTCAAGTGCCTCGCGCACCTGTTCGTTCCCCCAGTCGTGGTCAAGCACACTGCCTTCGAGCAATTCCCACAGAAGATGAGCACGTCCCCGCGTCGAATGCTGTTCTTCGCGCGTAGCCATGTAGCTTGGGCACATTGTGCCAGGATTTTGCTTCCGGCATGCGCCCACTCCAACACAACGCAGTGTGGCCTCGGCAAAAGAACCCTTATCTTCTGGAAATTGAAAATAGGTGTCGACTTTCTTTGACTCGTAACCGGCTCCGAGTCGAAGGTTTTCATGCGGCTCATAGACGGCGACGGGGTCGATTAGCTTGCCGGGGTTCATCCTATTGAGCGGGTCCCACAGCATTTTGAATTCGCGGAAGGCTTGCATCAATTCTGGACCGAACATCTTGGGCAAGAGCGCCGCGCGTGCCTGTCCATCGCCATGTTCGCCTGAGATCGACCCGCCATGTTCGAGCACGATATCGGTCGCACGATCGAGAAAGGCTCGGAATTTGCGAATCCCAGCTTCGCTTTCGAGGTCGAAATTGATGCGCATGTGCACGCAGCCCTCACCGAAGTGACCATACATGGGGCTCCGGTAGCCGAACTCGCTCATCAGTTTGAAAAGCTCGCGGAGGTAGGAGCCGAGCTTTTCCGGCGGGACGGCTGCATCTTCCCAACCCTCCCAACCATGTGGCTCGCCGGGAACGAAGACCGTTGAACCTAGCGCCGATTCACGTACGTGCCAGACGCGAGGAGCTTCGGCCGCCGTGTAGTGGCGGACATCGGCGGGCGTCTGCGCTATAACTTGCAGAAACCGGTCGACCTGAGTATCTGCGTCTTCCGGCGACCATCCTCCAAATTCGACGAGCAAATGTCCACGGCCTGCTGGCAATAGCGTGACATCGTCCACGGCGAGCCGTTTGCGCCGCATAAAGTCGACGAGCATGCCGTCGAATCCCTCTAGCCCAATGGGCTTCGATTCCAGCACGAGTGGAACATGGTCAGCTGCGATGAATGGATCAGTAAAGCCCAGACCGACAAGCCGCCGATGCGGAGGGCTGTCTTTCAGATGTAGTGTTGCGCCAAGTACCGTAGCGCATGTGCCTTCGCTTCCAACCAGCGCACGCGCGACGTGAAAGCCACTTTCCGGTAGTAGCTCATCGAGGTTGTATCCGGAAACGCGGCGCGGGATGCGAGGAAAACGCTTGCGCACCAGCTCAGAATACTGATCGCGAATCCGCCGGAGCCCGGCATAGATTTCGCCGCGACGCCCCCCTGTAGCGATGATGGCGCTGAGCTCTTCTTCCAATGTAGCGCCTACGGTTAGCCGGGTTCCATCGTAGAGCGCGATATCGAGCGAATGGATGTTGTCGACCGTCTTGCCGCCCATTAGGGCATGCACACCGCAAGAGTTGTTACCGATCATGCCACCCAGCGTGCAGCGGCTGTGCGTTGCCGGATCGGGTGCGAATGTCAGGTGATGTTCTTCAGCGGCCTCGCGGACGCGATCAAGAACAATACCGGGCTCTACATGCGCGAGCTTCTTTTCCGCATCAAGCCAGTGGATGGAACGCATATACTTTGAGAAATCGAGCACCACGGCGACGTTGCAGCATTGTCCTGAAAGGCTTGTGCCGCCTCCGCGCGGCAGAACGGGCGCGCCAAACGTACGGCATGCAGCAAGGGTTGCCTCCACATCGGCCACGTCTCGAGGAATAACCAGGCCGATAGGAACCTGGCGGTAATTTGAAGCATCTGTAGCATAAAGGGCGCGGGAAGCGGAGTCGAAGCGCACTTCGCCCTGTATAGCAGAGCGCAATTTGTGCTCTAGCTCTTGTGACGCGCCAAAGCTTTCATGCGCATGCTGCGTATTGTTCAGAACTGGAAACGGCGATGCAGAAGTCACGGCAGTATCGTAGCAGCTTATAAGCCTAAGCTGGTTCGGCTACATAGTCCGTTTCTAACGTTGCGTCGCGTCCTGGTTCATGGCCCAATGCATTGAGCAACAGTGTGACGGCGACGGATACCAGCAGGTTTGCAAGTAAGGCCGGAATGGCCGCGTAAATCATCCAGACATGACTGCCAATATGCAGAGGGTAGACAGAGCTTTTCAGGTCGCGGGCCAAAGCCATGCCTGTACCGGTCACCATACCTGCGAACCATCCCCATAAAAGTGCCCGACCGTGGAACCAGCGTGTGAAGAGGCCGCAGACCACGGATGGAAAGAGCTGGCCGATCCAGATGCCTCCTAACAGCTGTAATTCAATGGCATACTGTGCGCGCACAAAAAGAACGAAGACGAGCGCTCCGATTTTGATGAAAAACGAAACCAGCTTGGCCTGTGTCGCCTCTTGCTTTGGGGTCATCGAGCGGTGAAGCAACTCGCCATAGAGGTTCCGCGTAAATAAATTCGCCGACGCAATCGACATGATGGCGGCGGGAACAAGCGCGCCGATGCCAATGGCTGCAAGACAGAATCCAGAAAACCATTCGGGAAACATCTGCACGAAGAGCAGCGGAACTGCGCTCGATGAGTCGGTTGTGTGGATTCCCGCTGCGAGAGCGACAAAACCGAGAAGTGCGATGAGAGCCAACAGCAGGTTATAGGCAGGCAACAGTGCGGCGTTGCGCTTAATTACGCGTCCGCTCGATGAGCTGAGCACACCGGTCGCGGTGTGCGGATAAAGAATAATGGCAATGGCCGAGCCAAAGGCCAATGTCACATAGCTGAGATACTGCGATGGCTGCAGAATGATGGAAGCCGCAGGCTTCTTCTGCGCGAGCGCCGCTCCTGCTGCAGAAAAAACATGCGCGTATCCACCAAGCTTTGCCGGAATCATGATGATGGCCGCTAACACCACGATGTAGAGCATGAAGTCCTTCACAATGGCGATGACAGCAGGGGCGCGTAGACCACTCGAATAGGTATAGGCGGCGAGGACCAGGAAGGCGGCGATAAGCGGCCATTCACCATGGAGACCGAGTGCGGCAATGACCTCGCGCATACCCACCAACTGCAAGGCAATGTAGGGCATCGTCGCGAGAATTCCTGTAAGGGCAACGGCGATGGAGAGCGATCGGCTGCCGTAACGTCCGCGGACAAAATCAGCTAATGTTACGTAACCATGACGGTGACATACCTGCCACAGCCGCGGGAGCACCAGCATCATGTAGGGATATATAAAAATGCAGTAGGGAATCGCAAAAAAGCCAGGTGCTCCTGTCCCATAAAGCGCTGCTGGAACGGCAATGACGGTGTAGGCGGTATAGAAATCGCCGCCGATCAGGAACCATGTCACAAGCGTTCCAAAGCGGCGTCCGGCCAGACCCCACTCTTCCAGGCTATTCAGATCGCCGCGCTTCCAGCGAGCAGCCCAAAAGCCCGCTAAAGTCACAAGCAGGAAGCAGGCACAAAAAATCCCAGTGGCAACTGCGTGCAGTGAGGATGTCATGTCGCGTGCCATTGATCTTAGATGATTTCCCCGTATCCTGACAGCCGGAGATCATGCGGTTTGGCTTGTTTCCCGTGTCTTCTGCTACACTCAACGGTTTTCCACCTTCTGAGGTTCCGATGTCTGACACACTTACCACTCCCGCCGCCCTGCCGCTGACGCAGCTGAATGAAGACGAACAGCTTTTTCGTTCCACCGTGCGCGAGTTCGCGCAGAAAAGCATTGGGCCGCTGGTTCGCCAAATGGATGAAGAGCAGCACTTCTCCGCAGATCTATTGCCGCAGCTCTTCAATCTTGGGCTGATGGGGATTGAAATTCCCATGGAATACAACGGCAGTGGCGGCACATTTTTCGAGGCGATCCTGGCTGTTGAGGAGATTTCTGCTATCGACGCATCCGTAGGGGTTCTTGTCGATGTGCAGAATACGCTTTGCGTGAATGCCTTCCTGCGCTGGGGTACCGAACAACAAAAGAAGACTTATCTGTCACGCCTCGCAACTGACACTGTGGGCGCCTATGCCTTATCGGAGGCTGCTTCTGGCTCCGATGCTTTCGCACTGCAAACACGGGCAGAATTGCGCGGCGATCATTACATCCTCAACGGCCAGAAGCTATGGATCACAAACGCAAAAGAGGCTGACATTTTTATTATCTTTGCGACGCTTGACCCTGCGGCGGGATACAAGGGCATCACGGCCTTTCTCGTAGAAAAAGACTCTCCGGGATTCTCGATCGGCAAGAAGGAAGACAAGCTGGGCATCCGCGCCTCATCCACCTGCGAGTTGATCCTGGAAGACTGCCGTGTGCCTGCGGAGAACGTCCTCGGAGAACCGGGGAAAGGCTACAAGATTGCTATCGAAACATTGAATGAAGGCCGCATTGGCATTGGAGCGCAGATGCTGGGTCTGGCACAAGGCGCGTGGAACTGCGCCGCAAAATATGCGCAGGAGCGCAAGCAATTCGGCAAGCCCATCGCCGAATTTCAGGCAGTGCAGTTTTCGCTAGCCGAAATGGCAACCGACATCGAAGCCGCGCGCTTGCTCGTCTATAACGCCGCCCGCCTTAAAGACGCCAGGCTCAGTTACATCCGCGAAGCAGCCATGGCAAAGTATTTTGCCTCGCAGGTTGCCGAACGCGTCGCCAGTCAGGCTGTTGAAATCTATGGGGGCTACGGCTTCGTTAAGGATTATCCAGTCGAAAAATATTATCGCGACGCGAAGATCGGCAAGATTTACGAGGGAACGTCAAACATGCAACTCGCTACCATCGGCAAACTGGTGCTGAGCGGAAAGTAACGCCCACCAGTGCAACTCGCCTAGAAGGGCAAGCTAGATTTGCTGTGATTGACAGATCGTCATGGCTCCTCTGCTGATATCCGTCGATCTGCCTTTGTAGCCGCAGCTTCAACAGATCAAAAGTAAATAGCGCGTAGAGGGAGGTGCCAGGGACTGCCTGCGCTTCCCTTCCTTTAAACTGGTATTTGGAAGTCATCGCGCCCATTTCCCCTGAAGCTCCCGTCGACCTGCATCCCAGGCATCGCAGCCTGCTGCCATTTCTCGGTCTTGCGTGCGGCGTCGGCGTCTCCAACATCTATTACAATCAGCCTCTGCTGCTTGATATGGCCCGCAGCCTGCACGCCAGCCACGGCCAGATGGGCATGGTCGCAGTGGCAACCCAGGTTGGTTATTCGATTGGCATCCTTGCCTTTGTGCCGCTGGGCGATGTTATCGAGCGCCGAGGGCTCATGGTGCGTCTCTTTGCCGGCGTCGCCATCTCCGCTCTACTCGCAGCACTTGCGCCAAACTTATGGACGCTGCTGGTGGCGAGCATTGCCATCGGCCTGACTGCTGCGGTCACGCACGTCGTGGTTCCTATCGCACCTGAACTGGCTGACGATGAAGAGCGCGGACGCGCCGTCGGCACCGTCATGACCGGCCTACTACTCGGTGTCTTACTCGCGCGGTCGGTTTCGGGGTGGATTGCATCGTTCTTCGGCTGGCGGGCCGTCTTCGTCTTCGCCGCGCTCAGTAATGCAGCCTTCGTTCCGCTGCTATTGCGGAGGCTGCCGAAGCTACCTCCACATAAGCCCCTGCCGTATATCCAGGCGCTGCGCTCGCTCTGGACACTCATCCGCACACATCCCCTGTTGCGCGAGTCGGCTGTCATCGGGGGGCTGGTCTTCGCCGCCTTCAGTGCTTTCTGGACCACGCTGATCTTCCTGCTCGGTTCCAAGCATTACCATCTGGGTGCAGGCACAGCGGGTAGTTTCGGCATTCTTGGCGCTACCGGAGCGTTGATCGCTCCCATAGCAGGACGCGTCGCCGACCGTCGTGGCTCTCGGGCCGTAGTGACGCTGGGCCTCACGCTATTGTCACTGGGCTTCTGCATCCTATGGCTTCTGGGCTATCACATCCTGGGACTGGTGATCGGCGTTGTGGTGCTCGACCTGGGCGCGCAGGCCAACCAGATTGCGAACCAGACCCGCATCTTCGGGCTCGAACCCGGCGCGCGCGGCCGCATCAACACCATCTACATGACGGTTTATTTTCTGGGTGGCTCGCTCGGTTCGCTGTTTTCTACGATGGCCTGGGAGCGCTGGGGGTGGGGTGGGGTCTGCGCCCTTGGGCTGGGATTGTTGGGGCTGGCCGCGCTGCGCCACTCGACCGGAGTGCGGGCCAGCGCGGCTGCCTGAAGCTGGCTAGAAGTGCAGGTACACTCCGACGGCTGGCTCGCTTGAGAGCCGCCATGTTCCCGTCTTGAGGTTTGCCTCGCCATAATCCGGAGTTTGGTGGTACAGGCCGCGATATTGCACCCGAACGCCGAAGTGCGAAGTGAGCAGGGGAAAGTTCGCGCCCACACCGAAGGTGAAGGCTGGCCGCGCCTGTGCGCTCACGTTCTGTCCGCCATTGAGTGAGGGCGAATACAAAAGGGCACTGATGCCGGCAAGCCCAAATGGTTGGATGCCCAGCAGGTGGGGAGCGGTCAGCAGGTACGATCCTTCGAACTCATGCGTATTGTGCTGTATTCCAAATGGAAGGCTGGAGTAGCGGTCGGTAAATCGGGTGTAGCCGTAGCCCGCCTCATAACCAAGCCATGGATGATAAATATGGCGGAAGGTCGCCTGGCCGCCCAGTGAATCGCCCGGCTTTACGCTGATGCCGTCGCCATTCGACGAGCCTGTGATCTGGCCAAAGGCACTCAAACCTATCTCGCTGTTCTTCAGGTAGCTTTGCGCGTTCGCGGGCTGCGCAAACCATGACGCCACAAGCAGCGCCGCTAAAATCAAGGAAGACTTCAAGAAACTTCGATACATTGCCAACATCAGGTCTCCACTTGCAATAGTAACGAAACTTGTTGCGATGCGGCAGTAACTGTGCCGGTCCGGGTTCCCGTGCAGCCTTCCGCACTGGTAAAGTCAAACTATGATCAAAGGCATTACAGCAGTGCGTCAGGCCAGCACACCGGCTGTTTTCGACAAGCTGGCGAGCTTCTTTTCCGCGCTGGGTTTTGAGCGGGGTAAGGACTGGGACGAAGAGCAGAGCCGCGGCCGGGCATTTCTGGCGCCTCTCGGCAACCTGGAGTTTATCGACGGCGTGCTGCCGTCGAACGCCGACGTGTTTGTGGAGGTCACCAACCTCGACTCGGTCCGCGAAGTGGCTGAGAAGTGGCTCGCGCAGAGCTGGGGCGAGGCTGAGGCCAAGAGTCGCATCACGGTAACGGCGGATACGGATTGGAAGTCGCGGCTGTTTACGGCCGAGCCGGTTCCTGGAGTCGCTTTCTCCTTCTGGGAGTGGTCGGACCCGCTGCAAGGCAAGCCTGTGGCGCTTGAGGGCGATCTTTCTGCTGAAGGGCTGCGCTTTGCCATCGTCGTTGCGCGCTGGAACGCTGTGATTACGGACCGGCTGCTGCAGGGCTCGCTCGACTGCCTCTATCGTAGCGGGGCGACGAAGGAGGATGTTCAGATCCTTCGGGTTCCTGGCGCGTGGGAGATTCCTTCGGCGGCGCGCAAGGTTGCCGAGACGGGAAAAGTCGACGCGGTGATCACACTTGGCGTGCTTTTACGCGGCGAAACGGCGCATTATGAGGCCATTTACAACGAAGTTTCGCGCGGCATCGGGCAATCGCAGCAGGAGACCGGCATTCCGCACGCATTCGGCGTGCTGACCTGCGAGACGCTGGAGCAGGCGCTCGACCGCGCCGGACTCAAGGCCGGGAACAAGGGCTTTGAAGCCGCGTCGGCTGCGATCGAAATGATTTCGCTGCATCGCAAGGTCGCGGAGAAGGCCGGATCGGTGAAGGCATGAGCGGTCCTCGTGCCGGTGCGCCGGGAAAACGCCGCAAGTCGCGTGAGCTTGCCATGCAGATGCTCTTCCAGCTCGACATGGGCAAGCACACGCCCGACCAGGTTCGCAACACCTTCTGGAAGGCGCGCGAAGAGAACGACGACGATGTGCGCGGCTTTGCTGAAGACCTCTTCCGCGTGGCCGTGGCCCGCGAGAACGAGGTCACCGACCTGATCGAGAAGCACTCGGCCAACTGGCGGCTTGACCGCATGGCCAGCGTCGACCGCAACGTGCTGCGCATGGCGATTGCGGAGATGCTCGGCTTCCCGGGAACGCCCGCGCCTATTGTGATCAACGAGGCGCTCGAGATCGCGCGGCGTTACTCCGGGGCCGAATCAATCAATTTCCTCAATGGAGTCCTCGACGCTGTGGCCAAGGCCCGTCTGAACGGGTGACTCCCCCCTCCCCCGGTCGTTGTTCTTCCTTTTGTTTATTTTCAATGGTTTACGGTGGGATCATCCCCTGATAAGCCGACGATTTCAAACGGCTTAGGGTGGTTCTAGTGTTTTCAATCACTTAGCGGGGAGTCCTGTGTCTTCGCTTCGGGATGACAGACTTGAGGAGAAAATTCCCTCTATTTCAGGATATCAATTTAGACCGAAATACTCTGCCAACTATTTTGGCGGGTAAGTGGTTTTTATTCATCTGTTTATGGGTGGCGGGGCGGGGCGCAGGGCTTGACACGGATTTTTGTGCGTTGGCTGAGATTAGGGCGTTGCTGCGCAAGGCTTCGCACGAACCCCTCGACTTACTCAGGGCAGGCTAAAAGCGTGTTCGCGCGGGTCTATTCGACTCCGCGCTTCGCTCAGGATGATGGCCTTATTTTACTGAGCTTTTTTCTCCCGAAATACTCCTCGCGATCAAGGCCTTGTATAAGGTTCACGACAATCCTATTGCCGAGGGCGAGAGCGTTTACCACATGCGTTGTGAGTTGGTGAGGTGTGCTATCAAGGGGAAATATATCCGTAGCAACATAAGGGCAAACGCTCAGTCTTGTAGTCAGCAACCTGGAAGTGCGAGCAAATTGTCAGTCCAGACTTTGTCAGCATAAGTCTGGACAAATTTAGTACCATGAGCGTTCTCACGCGCGTCTACATAGGCTTTATTTCCTCGACGATCTATTACATAGGCGTTGCCACCCTTGTTCTTAATGAAGTCGTAGATCTCAAGACGAGTTGACGTTCCTTTAGCTCCAGTTTCTTCGTTGGTCCAGCCCAACATAGAGATTGCTTCGTGGGGATTTTCATTGTCACCACTTGGCTTGCTAACGCAGGTTATTCGTACTGCCATTTGAGCCTTCTCCTATGGTCTTACCGTAAGGGGAATTATTAAAGGACGAATATGCATCCTCGCTGTAGTGTCAGCTACGATTTGTCTAAAGTATGGCCAAAAGATCAGGCGCGCTTCTAGTTGCGCGAATTTACTAGCGTGCTTCTCAACGGGCATTCCTTTCTTTATGTGAAAGTGAGCAGTAAATGAGGCACGAATTAGCAACAACTCCTCATTCTGCTGTTTGACTCGCACAGTGAATGCGGCACGAACGTCGAAGAACTCTTCACCTACTTCAATGAGTTTGAAGTGGCTCTTAATTTCGCGAATCACTTCAGCAGCTTTATCTGCAGTCGCAATGGCGTATGCTTCTCGCTTGATCTCCGCGCTAATAGAGTCCAGGCCGAGTGCATAAATTTCGACATTATTTAAGAACTGCTTGTAGTCGTTTTCAGTTCCAGTTTTTGTGCTCAATTTCCTTGTCATGTTTCCTTAAGTCACGATCCTTCATTGTTAGCCTATTAGGCAATCTATCCACCAATTGATCAACAAATGAAGGGTTAATGAGGTTTACCCTCAATGGGTCATCGATGTGCCAAGTCTTACTTACAGCGATTTCAGCGAATGCCTCACTCCAACAAGCCGTTGAAGGGTCGACCGACGCGCTAACATCGATTGTCTGCTGTCGCTGAATTCCAGACCGATAGCCAAGCTCGCGTGAAAGAATTGATACAACCAATTGATTAAGGCTCACCCCATCACTATTGGCCAAACTCACTAACTCGGCATGTATGTGACGGGGCACACGCTGTACCCACTTCCCGCTGGGAAGACTTTCCAAAGGAGCGGGTTCTGGAATATTTTGTCTTGTTTCGAGTGCATCCTCAATCCAGTCCCGTAAATTATCTAGTGCCATTTCCATGGCGTCGCTTCGAGAACTTCCATGACCAGTGCAATCAGGAATTTCAGCTACTCTCGCGACAAAGATTTCGTCATCTGCATCCCATCGGATATCTACCGCATATGGAAGCTTCAGATATTCTTCAACAGTCATTTTGATCCTATTTCCCCATCAAATTAGATCGAGTTCTGACATTCGCTCGCAGAAATCATCGACACAATATTTCGGGATTTTGTTTCGTCCATCTGCGTGACGATTAATCATTAACTTTTTTGTACAGCCAGGAATTCTGTACAGATAACCATGTTTGGTTTTGCGTGGATTGCCGCTTCCGAGTTGTCGAAGTATTCGGTCAATCTCTTCGAATTCAACGTTTTTGGGACGTTGTGCAATATCAGCAATATCGGCCTTCAGGTTTTCGTCGGACGCCATTTCCACTCCACCCCTTATTTCCAGGGATCATGAATTGAATTCTTCTGTCATACATCGCGTCCTCCTTGGGGGCCATGGCCCTAAGGCTACGCACCCTACGTAGCCGCCCCGCGTGTAGTACTATATATAGTATCACGATTGATATTGACAAGTCTTATTCATAGATCGGCGCCACTCCTCCGTTTCCTTCAGGGCCTAACTCTATGCTGCGCATATAAATTATTTGTTCTATCTGTAAACACATAAGTCTTTTATTTTAAAATGCTTGCGCTAAAATTTGAGGTCCGAACTGTTTGCTTCGCATGTGCCTATGATTCTTAAAGCGCAGGTGGCTCTTGCTGTTGCGTCGCTTGGGGTAAAAAGCCCAGGGCTAAAGCCCTCGAGGTTTGTGTGGAGTTTTCACCGGCCTGAAGGCCGGTGCTTCTACCGTTCAATTTTGGTGCGCGCTTGCGCGCGGTCTTATTAGACCCATCCTATCTCCTTGAAAATCACGAGGAGATAGGATGGGGCACCCGTCGGGTGGCTTGACATAAATTTCGGTGCCTTGGCCTAGATTTAAGGGCCTTGCTGCGCAAGGCTTCGCACGAACCCCTCGACTTACTCAGGGCAGGCTAGAAGCGTGTTCGTGCGGGTCCGTTCGACTCCGCGCTACGCGCTTCGCTCAGGATGACGGCGCTTTTTTACCTGGCTTCCTTTCCTAATAAGCTGGACGCCGATAAATATTCAACCCTGATTCCTGGATTTGTGTCAGAGCTGATGACATGATCTGACCTACCTTCCCAAGTCTCAGAAGCGAGACCCTCCGGCTGCGCTCCGGGCAGGCTCTGGGGCACCCCTTTATCTTGGTAGAACTTTGGCTGCGAATTTAAGCATTGCGGTGTTGAATTGTTCTGGACGCTGCAGCGGGGCGAAGTGGCTCACATTGTTGAGGACAATAAATTCGGCTGCTGGAATGGCCTGGGTCAGGTATTCGGCGTGTTCGCGCTTGATGAATTCGTCATGCTCGCTTTGTGCGACTACGACCGGTACGCTGATCTGCGCGAGATCCTCCGCGGAATAATTGGGCTGCGTCCGCTGCATCAGGGTCACGGCTTCGACGAAATCCTTGAAGCGTTCCGGCGTGGCCGATAGCTGGGCGTAGTCCTTCGTGTGTCGGCTGAAGCACCGGTCAAGGGTTGGACTGGCTTCGAAGGGCCTTACTCCGCTCGGGTCCATGTTGCAGGCAAAAAAGAAGACGCCCGCAACGCGAGAGGGAGCTTGCGCTGCAAGGACAAGAGCTGTGCATGCGCCATCGCTCCAGCCGACGAGAGCGGCTTTTTCAAGATGTAGCGCATCCATCACGGTCAAGACGTCGGACGCCATGAGCTCATACGAGAACGGTTGCGGGTCACGGGTGCTGCGGCCATGGCCACGACTGTCGATGAGAACGGCGCGATAGCCGTTCGCGATCAGAGCGGGAACCTGATACCCCCAGTTGCCGCTGTGTCCGAGACCACCATGGAGCAGAATCACAGCGGGGCCGGACCCATAAGTCGAGAACCAGATCCGAGCGCCGTCGTTTTCGACGTAGCCCTGATTATTGGCAGCGGGTAAGGGAGCGGCGCCGTCCACTTCAAATTTTCTGAGGTCGTCATCGTAAAGATTCATTTCGATCTCCATTCACTGGGAAGAACCGCTGGGGGTATGCTTCCAAGCATGACACTTTCCGCTCGCAATCAACTTAAAGGCACCGTCGAAGAGATTCAGCTTGGCGGCGTGATGGCTCATGTGACCGTGCGCGTTGGCGAGAACCTTATTGAAAGCGTGATCACCAGAAGAAGCGCCGAAGAGATGGCACTGAAGCAGGGTGATGTTGTCACAGTGGTGATCAAGTCGACTGAGGTGATGCTCCAGAAGGACTGAAGCCAACCGGCAGTTTGCTTTAATGGATGGGATTTCCCGGCAGAATGTGGCAAGCCTCCACGTTGATATTGGTGGGAGAGCCTGCCATCATGCTCAATCGCAAGAGCATTTCGAAGTGCTGGAGCGGTCCCGAAGGGGCGATGCCGCAGTCTTTGAGCACCGCCGTGAGGCGCGGCAGTTCCGTGACGAGTCTTCCGGCTGCCTCTGTGCCTTCCGCATTGGCTCCCCCAAGGAGCAGCACCTGGCCGTTCTGGTCAGGATTGCGGACGAGAGCAACGATGGCATAAGACTGACCGGTCGCCCATCCAAGAGCTGTGGGAACATATTGCGCCTGCTCGTGGGGACGCGGATGAAGATTGCGTATGATTTCCTGTCCCGAATCCTTGTCATAGACAAAGTGGAAATTGAGCTGATCGCTGAAGAAAGCGGTCCATGGGTTGGAGCGCGGGCTTCCGAGAAGAACGAAATTATCGTCGGTTTGCAGATTGGATAATTGCACGCTGCGGGCGGTGTGCACCTCGACCTTTTTCGAGCTCGCCTGCGCAAGTTCGGCGATGCTTACGGCGATGGGCGTGTCGACCAGCGACGCCTTGTTTCCACGCAGCAAAATATGGCAGATCTGATTGACCTCGGGTGTCAGCTTCTCGGGATTTGGGATGTAATTGTGATTGGCATAGTCGGAGATCGAGATGGGCTGGCCGGTGTATCCCTGAATTTCGGCGATGTCGGGGTCGCTGGTAATGAGTTGCAAGGGATGCGGGGAATTAAAGAGCGCGGACCAGGGAAGCGTCGAAGCGGCTACCGAGGCTTTACGGGCAAAGTGATTCCAGAAAAGGCCCCACAGCGCGACATTCACGACGGTAAGAATAAGGCAGATGACGAGCCATCGGCGGCCTCGTGCCTGCTTCGAGTCATGAGATATTTCGGGGTGAATCGCATGGGAAGCGGCGACCGTAATTTCCGTGGAGGTTGCGGCGGGTGTCTCGACTGCGGCGCCATTCGAATGCGCGGCGGTTGTTTCTACAGGAAGCGGACCGGCGTGATGCGGTACATCGCGTGATATTTCAGGGATGTACGACCCCAAGGGCAGACTGATGCGGAATTCCGAGGTGGCGCCGTACCTGCCATAGTGCTGCAGCAGCCGCTTGCGCACATCGCTTGCGGTGACGCGCACAATGGCGTCGTCGCCCGTGTCATACGAAGGAGAACGCCCAAACAGCTCGACTCCGATGACACGCTCTTTCAGGGACTCGAAGTGGCCGGCTATGGACTGGTCGACGATGTACTGAAGAAATTGGCCGCTCCGGTGGCTTCCCTTGAATGCGGCTCCTTCGATCACTTCCTTGACGTGCTGCTGAAGCAGGGCGATGTCTTCCTCGGTCCCTGTTACTTTCGCTAATTCGAGTGTCCTGGCGTCATTCTGATGTGTCTGCGGCATAGCGAAATTCAGCGAATGCAATTTTAGCATTCATTTTCATGGAGTGTTTGTGCGCTGCCGGGGAGTGCGCCGGAGCATCCCGCTTTCGCGCGATGTATCTACCGTTAAATGGGCGTTCCCTGGTAAGCAGCGTTTTTTCAATGATATCGCTGTACGTTACAAGTGCGCCTAACGTTGCGGCCAGCGCTTGAATTCATTAGCTTGGACTGGTGAGAGATGAGGCCGGAAATCGGCGCTCGAATTGAGGTGTGCGAAGTGAGCTGGATCGAGAAATGCAGATGAGCAAAGGTGAATTTTTTGTTGCAGATGGGTCCTTATTGGGCGATAAAAAGAGTGGTCTGGCTCCGAAATCCGCCAGAAAAACAGCACAGAACATTTTCACGCTCGCAGTCGGCCTGATCTGTTGCGCTCATCTCGATTACGCCCAAGAGCGCCCGTCCAACACGAAGATGGAGCAGCGCGCTCTCTACCGGCAGGCAAATGCGCCGATAGAAAGACGGATCGACGATCTTCTGCGTCGGATGACGCTCGAGGAAAAGGTCCGGCAGCTGGATATGTATGCCGGCGCCAAAGATATTGTCGACAGGCACACGGACGATACCCACGCAGCCGCCGATGCCGTATTCCTTCCGGAGAAAGCGCAAAGTGAATTAGGGAATCTGGGCGTCGGGTCGATTCATGATCTGAACCCGACGCCTGAACAGGCCAACACGATTCAAAAATGGGTCATCGCGCACAACCGGCTTGGTATTCCTGCTCTCTTTATTGAAGAGGGACTGCACGGATTCGATACCGGGACGGTGTTTCCGGCGCCGCTCAATCTTGCCGCAACCTGGAACCCGGAGATTGCGCAGAAGACCGGCGCAGCCATTGCTGCAGAGGCTCGCGCCACTGGCGTCGATATGATTCTTGGTCCGGTCCTCGATCTGGCGCGCGAGCCTCGATGGGGACGCGTGGAGGAGGACTTTGGCGAGGACCCTTATTTGACTGGGCAGATGGGCTTGGCCTACGTGCGCGGCGCACAGGGTGAGAGTCTGAACACGGACCACACGGTCGTCGCAGAGCCCAAGCATTTTGCCGGGCATGGTTCTCCTGGGGGTGGCACCAATACATCGCCGGTACACATCGGGGAGCGCGAACTGCGCACCGTGATGCTGCAATCGTTTGAGCCGGCCTTCCGCGAAGGGCATGCGATGGCGACGATGGCCGCATATCACGAGATCGACGGCATCCCTGTAACGGCCGACCCTTTTTTGCTGAAGAAAGTTCTTCGCGACGAGTGGGGCTTTCAGGGGTTTGTGCTTTCCGATCTGGGCGCAATCCAGCGTCTCTATAAGGTGCATCACGTCGCCGCAACGCCGAAAGACGCTTCCTGTATGGCTATCCGCTCCGGCGTGGATATGCAGTTCTATGACTTTGATCATGATGTTTTCCAGAAGGCACTTGTCGATTGCGTTCATGAGGGATCGCTCTCGCAGGGAGATCTGGACCGGGCTGTGCGCTCCGTGCTCCGCGTAAAGTTTGGTCTCGGGCTATTCGACCATCCGCTTGTCGATCCCACTCTCAATGCACGGGTGCATCGAGCGCCGGAACATCTGGCTCTCTCACTTGAATCAGCCCGCGAGTCGATGACGCTGCTCAAGAATGATGGCCATCTTCTGCCGCTTTCAAAATCGGTACAGCGCATTGCGATCATCGGTCCCAATGCCGATGTGGCGCGTTACGGCGATTATGAAAAAGAGGCGAACGGTGAACATATCAGCCTGCTCGATGGCATTCGCGCGCTTGTGCCTCAGGCGAGCGTCACGTTTGACGCCGGGAAGCAAATTTCGTCGGCCGTAGCCAAGGCGAACGATGCGGATGTTGTCATTCTTGGCCTTGGAGAGTGGCAGGGGATTTCCGGGGAAAGCTTCGATCGAACGAACCTTGACCTGCCGGGCAACCAGGAACAATTGCTGGAAGCGGTGGTTGCAACAGGCAAGCCGGTTGTTCTTGTTCTTGAAAACGGCAGGCCGCTGACCATTGGCTGGGCAAAGCAGCATGTGCCGGCCATTCTTGAGGCATGGTATCCGGGCGAGTTCGGCGGCAAAGCGATTGCCGAAACACTCTTCGGCGAAAACAATCCTGCCGGACGTCTGACGATTACATTTCCGCGCAGCGTGGGACAGCTGCCCATGTTTTATAACGCCGATCCTTCACGCATGTATAAGTATGTCGATGATGACGGCAAGCCGCTCTTTCCTTTTGGATTCGGGCTTAGCTACACCACGTTCCGCTATGAGCACCTGAGCATCAAGCCTCCTGCGGCAGGCAGCGGCGCAGATGTTGAGGCGACTGTAGACGTAACCAATACGGGCGATCGTGAAGGCGACGAGGTGGCTCAACTGTATGTCCGCCAGGACGTGAGCAGTGTGGAAACACCGGCGCGCGCTTTGAAGGGCTTCTCGCGGATCCATCTCAAGCCGGGTGAGACGAAAATGGTGAGCTTCCGTATCCCGCAGAAGCAGCTTGCCGTGTGGAGTGCGGAAGAAAAATGGGTCATCGAGCCTGACAACTTCACGGTCTGGGTAGGCGGCGCATCGGATGCATCGCTGAAGGGGCAATTCCTGCTGCATCCCTGACTGCCTTACTGCTTTACATGTTTGAAAAAGACGATATGGAAACGTATCGTCTTTTTCATTTTCAGCCTCTTAATGTTTGGTCCGGGGATTCGATAGGGCCCCGGTGCTGAAAGATTACCGAGTGCATCATGTAGTTTTATGATCGGTAACTACCGTTAAAACGGTTTATTTGGTGTAAATCTTTGATTTCGCTCACTATCGACTCAACCGTTAAACAGCCTTCTAACGTTGCCAAAACCCCTTTCCTGACTCGTAGGGTTGTGTGTGCTTGAGAAAGACACGATTTCACATTGTCGAAACAGCAATCGCGGAGATTTTAAGTTCCGCAAATATAGGGGCCCTCATGAGAGAAACACTATTCCGAGATAGAGACTCATCTCTACCTGCAGCTTCAATTTCAGAAAAACACCCGAAGAAATCCAGCAGCTTATTCTTCGCAATTTTCGTTCTTATCTATGGACTGTTCAGCAGCGCTACTCCGTTTCAGCCGATGGCTTTTGGACAAGCCGAACAGGGAACCATCACTGGCGCGGTGAAGGACACATCCGGGGCAATCGTTCGCGGAGCCAAGGTGAATGCCACCAACGTTGACACCAACGTGGTGAGCTCGACGGTCTCCGACGCGAACGGCTACTACACGATTCCATATCTCGCTCCGGGTACGTATAACGTTACGGCTGAAGCGAACGGATTCTCTGTGTCCACTGTCTCCAACGTTCATATCACGGTCAATCTCTCGACAAATGTCGATCTGCTCCTCAAAGTCGGCGCGATATCGCAAAATATCACCGTTCAGGCGAATGCCATTCAGCTTGAGACGGAGAATTCAGAGCTTGGCGGCACGGTTTCCCGCCAGCAGATTATCGAGTTGCCGCAGCTGGGGCGCAATCCCTACAACCTGATCGCCTTGCAGCCGGGCGTGCTGCCGGTCTATTTCAACGCCGGCATCCAGGCGCAGATCAACGGCGGCATGGCAAACACCAGCAACGTTATGCTCGACGGAGCCACGCAGGTCAATAGCTCATCGGGCGATCTTGCTTATACGCCGCCGCTTGAGTCCGTCGGCGAGCTGAAGCTCATCACCAACAACTATTCCGCCGAGTACGGCATGTCCGGCGGCGGCGTCGTCACGGCCGCTTCCGAGTCCGGGACCAATATTTTTCACGGCAGCGCCTACGAATATCTCCGCAATACCGACTTCAATGCCAACGGCTGGTATCCGAACCACGTAGGCCAGGCAAGAAGCACCTATCACGAAAACAATTACGGATTCAGCATCGGCGGCCCTGTCGTTCTTCCCAAGGTATACAACGGAAGGAACAAGACATTCTTTTTCCTGAACCTTGAATGGGACCCGCAAAGCACTCCTGATATTTTTACCGGGAGCGTACCTACGGCTGCAATGCGCACCGGAGATTTTTCCGGCCTCGTCGATCAAAGTGGCAATCAGATCACGCTCTACGATCCGAATTCGACAACGCTGGTTCCAGGCACCACAAACACGTGGACAAGAACTCCATTTCCGGGGAACAAAATTCCCGCCGATCGGATGACCAATCCCATCGTGCAGAATGTGCTGAATTACTACCCCATGCCCAACACGACTGGCGTGCAGGGAATCTATAACAACTTTGTAATCACGCCGACCCGGAAGACAACGCAAAACACATTTCTGACCCGTGTCGATCAGAACTTCGGCAGCAAACATAAAGCTTTTGTCACCGTGGGGCGCCATGCCTTTACCGGCATTACTCCCGGTGTGAACATCGCATTCCCGCAGACGGGCACGAACGGCGACCCTGGTGGCGCTACCAACACTGCGTGGACGGGAACGATCAGCGATACCTGGACGATTACGCCTAGCCTGTTGGTAGAGTTTCGTGGAAACTTCGTTCATACCTTCTTTGGAACGTTAATTCCAAGCCAGGGATTCGATGTTGGAAGCCTCGGCTTTTCGCCTTCTTTTGTGCAGCAGACGGAAAGCAAAGTATTTCCTCAATTCGGTATCACAGATGACAGCGCACTGGGCATTCAGAATTCCGCTGTGGATTCGGATACGGAAGGCAGCAACCAGGGGCAAGCTCACCTGACCTGGGTAACCGGATCACACACGATCAAAGCAGGATTCGAGTTCAGGTTCGTTTACTTCAACCAGTTTCGTCCTCTCAATCCCGCCGGATATTTCACCTTCGGCAGAGCCTATACCCAGGGTCCGGACCCGGCGACCGCTACAGCCAACGCAGGATGGGGATTTGCTTCGATGCTTCTTGGTGCGCCTGACGGCGGATATACGACGAAGGATGCGTCATCGACATCCTCGCAGAAGAATATCGACGGTTATGTGAACGACGATTACAAAATAACCAACAATCTCACGCTCAATCTCGGCCTTCGCTACGATGTTCTGACTGGATGGACAGATCGATATAACAAGCTGACGTGGTTCGATCCAACGACGCCAGATCCAGTCACGAATCTTCCAGGCATTGTGCAGTTCGCCGGGGTGAACGGAAACTCAAGAGCAGAAAACGATACAGACTATACAAACTTCGCGCCGCGCCTTGGCTTTGCCTACAAGCTGGGAGACAAGACCGCTATACGCGGCGGATATGGCCTCTTCTGGGTTACAAACAGCGATGGCAATGTTGCCGGCACCGGATACCAGGTATCCACAAACGTCTTTACCGGGCCGCCGTCACCGGCTCCGAATACCCCTCCTGCGGGAGCGACTCTCTCTAATCCGTTCGTAGCCGGGTATCTTCCTTACCCTGCTCCGGCTAGCTCTCTGGTTGGGCAAGGTATCGGCGCTCCATTCCGTCCGGGTACTCTTCCGAACCATCAGGATTGGAACTTGAGCATTCAACGGTCAATTACCAGCAATACTGTGGTTACGGCAGCGTATGCCGGATCGCGGGGCGAGCACCTCTGGTATAACCTCGACCGCAATTCGCCACCTATCACGGACCTGAGCCTAGGCTCCAAACTTACACAGCAGGTAGCCAATCCTTTTGCAGGGCAGCTACAAGGCTCACTGGGTGCACTTACGGTTGAATATAACCAGTTGATTCGTCCATTCCCGCAATACACAGGCGTGAGTTGGTACCACGATCCGGTTGGCGATTCCTACTATGACGCTTTTACCTTGCAGGTGCAGCATAGAGATGATGCGCACGGTCTCTACTTACAAGGCTCTTACACCTTCAGCAAAGGCATTAACGACATACCAGAGCGTTACGCCGGACGCAGCGGATCGATTATTGATCCAAAGAACTTAGGGCTTTCACGGGCTGTTGCGGAATATGATCGTCCGCAATATCTGGTGATGAACTATATCTATCAGCTTCCTTTCGGGCATGGTCATCGGGTACTCGGCAGCGGTGTTGTTGGCCATGTGATTGGTAACTGGCAATGGAGCGGGGTAACAACGTATGGCGCGGGACTTCCTGTGGTCATTACTGTTCCCAATAACACGAACCTTCCAGGGATTGGAGCAGTAGCGAACAGGCTGCACGATCCACATCTGGGCAGCGGACAAAACCCGGATAAGTGGTTCGATACCACGGCCTACGCCATTCCCGCCGCGTTCACCACCGGCGACGGAAACCGCAATGAGCCGAACCTTCGCGGCCCGGCTTACGGCAACTGGGATATGAGCCTCGACCGCAAACAGCAGTTCGGCGAGCGAGCCAGCTTTGAGCTGCGCTTTGAAGCCTTCAATACATTTAACAATCGAAACCTCGGTCCACCGGATGGTTCCATCACGGATGGCACGTTCGGTCAGATTGTGAGCAGCGGTCAGCCTCGCAACCTGCAAATCGGCGCACGGCTGGCATTCTGATCCACGAATAAGGAGTCATGCAGGCGAATCGAGGGTTCGTCTGCATGACGAGTATCTTCACTTCCTGGCAATGGTTTACGTTATCAATTTATCTGCGAAAAGAAGTTATTGAATCAATTATGCGGGCTATTATGCGTTGGATATTCTCACTCGTTGTCTGCGGTCTGCTTTGGGGCTCTGTAGGAAAAGCTGAGACAGTGCAAACTAAAAGCGACACAGTGAATGCTGGTACTGCGATTCATCTAACCGCAGATGCTAAAGCAGAAGGTAAGCCACTCATTCATTTCTGGAGTAAAGTTGTAGGCGCCGGTCGCGCGAATGAAGGTCTGCGCTCGACATGGCAGGAAGAGCTGGAAACAGCCGGCAAATTCGACGGCTTTCAGTATGTCCGTTTTCACGGGATCTTTCAGGATGACATGTTCGTCTATCGAGAGGATGAGCACGGCAATCCGATTTATAACTTCCAGTACATTGATGACCTGTATGACAGAATGCTGGCGAAGGGGATACGCCCTTTTGTGGAGCTGAGTTTTTCTCCCGGACCGTTGGCGCCTGTCCACAACACAACGTTCTGGTGGCATGCAGATGGTAGTCCGCCGTCGGACTACAACAAGTGGGCAGACCTGGTGCATGCGTTCGTAGAGCATTGCGTGCAACGCTATGGCCTGGATGAGGTGCGTCAGTGGTATTTCGAAGTATGGAATGAGCCGAACCTTTATCAATCATTTTTTCGCGGCGGATCTCAGGAAAAATACTTCGAGCTGTACAAAGTGACAGCGCAAACGATCAAGAAAGTGGACCCGCAGCTTCGAGTCGGCGGACCGGCCACGAGCAACTTTAATATGGATGGTGAAGCGCTGAAGGCCGCACAAGCTGCTGGAAAGCCTTTCGATCCCTTCACGATTCCGTGGCGCCCGGTATGGATTGACGACTTTCTCCGCTATTGTCACGACAATCAGCTGCCCGTAGATTTTGTCTCGACACACCCTTATCCGCAGGATTTTGCCATCGATGAACCAGGGATGCCGAAGGGCAAAGGGTATCGGCGAAGTATCGATTCTACTCGTGACGATCTTCGCACCATGCGCAGAATCATCGACGCCAGCCCCTATCCAAAGGCTGAGATACATCTGACGGAATGGAACTCAAGCCCTTCACCGACCGATCATTCCCACGATTCATTAGCGGCAGCGACTTTTATTGCGAAGACAAATCTTGAATCGATTGGCCTGGTTGACTCGCTTGCCTACTGGACCTTTACCGATGTGTTTGAGGAGAACAGGAATACGGACTCCATCTTTCACGGAGGATTTGGGCTGATCAATTATCAGGAGATTGTGAAGCCGGCATTCCATGCGTATCGATTTATGAATGAACTCGGCGACGAGATGCTGATGCAAACGCAGGGCGGCATCGTGTCGCGGGATAGCAAGACCGGGCGCATCTCGGCGGTTGCTTATAACTATCCGCCCGAAACAAAAATCTCACTCCCTGTGACTCATACGCAAGAAGACGCGGACAGCATAGACAATAGTGGAAGCGCGCGGGCCTTTATTCTGAATTTGAACCATCTTCCGGCAGGTGCCTCCTTTCTTGTGGAGACGCTGGACAAAGAGCATGGAGATGCCATCACGGCATGGGAGGCGATGGGCAGGCCGGAGCCGCCGAACAGGGAGCAGACCGCGATGCTTCGCAAGCTGGCATGGAACACTGAGAAGCAGGTTGTTCGAACAGACGGAGAGGGAGGGCTGCATTTGAGCATGAAGCTTCCCGCATGGTCGATCGTTTTGATCAAGCAGATGGACTAACGAGAGGGTGTTCATCGAAAGTCAGCAAATAAGAACGGAAAGAAAAAAGAATGACACGAGTCACGAAATATTTTTGTGCATGGATGCTTCCGGCAGCTGTTTTCTGTGGCGCACTGCAAATGGAAGGGCAGCGAACGAAAGACCCCGTCGACTACGTTTCGCCGAATATAGGAGGGATTGGACAACTGCTGACGGCAACCATTCCCTATGTTCAATACCCACACGGTATGGCGAGGATGGCGCCGATCACGACGCCCGGAATTACCGACCGTTATCTCGCAGATAAGATTTATGGGTTCCCTGTGGGGCCGGCCATGCTGATGGCGTCTGTCGGGAATAGCAGCAGCCGTCCGCGGGACTATGCCTCGGACTTTGATCATGACTTTGAAACTGCTACGCCTTATTACTATGAGGCGGATCTTCAGACGTGGAATGTCAAGGCTGAGTCAACGGTAAGCGCACAAGCTGTCTATTACCGGTTTGCCTTTCCCGTGAGCGCTCATGCGCATCTGGCGCTGAGCATGAAAGACCATGCTGAATTTACGGTGATTGGGAATAAGGCGATACAGGGAAGCGAGAAGATTGTCGGCCCTGTCGGCGAACTCTCCGGAACGGCAGGGGAAACGAGGGAATATTTTTATATCGAATTTTCCCGGCCCTTCTCGGACTATTCGACATGGCAGGGTGGCGGAGATCTTTCACACGAAGCGAAGCGTTCTGGCGATGGGATTGGATTTGTAACCGATACGGCGACGCATGATGCGGAACAGATTGAAGCTCGTGTCGGAATCTCCTACATCAGCGTCGAGCAGGCAAAGCGTAATCTTGAGCGCGACATTCCGAACTGGAATTTCAACGAGGTCGAGGCGAAGGCGCGGGCCATCTGGAACAAGGCGCTTGGCACGATGGATGTAGCAGGTGGCACCGAGAGGCAGCGCACGATCTTCTACACCGCTCTATATCGCTCTCACGGGCGCATGACCGACATCACCGAAGACGGCAAATATTTCAGCGGATACGACCATGCCGTTCACAATGCAGAGGGCCATGACTTTTATATTGATGACGGCGTCTGGGACACCTATCGCTCGCTACATCCGCTGCAATTGCTGCTGGATGCGAATCAGCAGGAGGATATGATCCGGTCCTATCTCCGCATGTATGAGCAGAGCGGGTGGCTGCCTTCTTTCCCATCCATAGCCGGGGATCAGGAGGTGATGATTGGGCATCACGCGGCATCGTTGATTGCGGATGCGTATGCCAAAGGCTACCGCGATTTCGACGTCAACTTGGCCTATGCGGCCATGCGGAAGAATGCGACCGAAGCAACGATGCTTCCGTGGCGACGCGGACCGCTCACGAGTCTCGATAAGGTGTATTTCGAGAAAGGATTTTTTCCCGCGCTAGCCAGAGGCGAAACAGAAACCGTACCCGAGGTCACGGGTGAGCGGCGGCAGGCTGTATCGGTCACACTGGAAAGCGCCTATGACGATTGGTGTGTTGCTCAGCTGGCAAAGGCGCTGGGTAAACAGTCAGATGCCGATTACTTCACGAAGCTCGCGCATAACTATGAAATTGTCTTCAATCGCGATATCGGCTTTATGGCACCGAAAAGCGCCAATGGTGAGTGGGTCGCGGATTTTGATCCCAAGCTTGGCGGCGGACAGGGAGGTCGCGACTACTTCACCGAAGTCGATTCATGGCTCTATACCTTCAGCGTGCAGCATGACGTTGCCGGCCTGATCCATCTGATGGGAGGGCGAAACTCCTTCAACGAGAAACTCGACCGGCTCTTCGTAGAGCAGTACGGTACATCCAAATTTCACTTCCTCGATCAGTTTCCGGATGCGACGGGCCTGGTCGGTCTGTATGCGCAAGGCAATGAGCCCAGCTTCCACATTCCTTATCTCTACGATTTCTCGGGACAGCCGTGGAAGACGCAGCGGCGGGTGCGCCAATTGATGGATGTCTGGTACGGAGATGGGCCGCTGGGTATTCCCGGAGATGACGATGGCGGGGCCACTTCATCGTGGTACGTTCTCAGCGCTGTCGGATTTTATCCGGTGTGCCCTGGCAGTCCGGTATACGAAATCGGCAGCCCGATTTTCAGCAAAAGCACGATCCGTCTGGGCAATGGAAAGCAATTCACCGTTGTCGCGCATCATGTTTCAGATCGCAACAAGTACATTCAGTCGGCGCAACTGAACGGCAGGCCACTCAACAAGCCGTGGTTTGAGCAGTCGGATATTGCGAACGGTGGAACATTGATTCTGGAAATGACAGACAAACCAAACATGCAGTGGGGCAGCGCTCCGGAAGACGCACCGCCCTCCATGTCAAAGAACGTCGACTAAGTCGGAGAGATTACAGATGAGCATTAAGAATGAGACCGAGGCCTGCCTTCGGGGAGCTACGGTTACGTCGCGTCGACGCCTGCTGTCCTTAGGCGCTGCGGCAGGGATGGCAACATTTCTGGAAGCTCCAGGAGTGGTGCTTGCGGAAGCCAAAGAGAAGAGCGTTCCAACATCTGCTATCAATGTCAGAAGCTATGGCGCTCATGGGGATGCATCCACGGATGATACTGCAGCCTTCCAACATGCTTTGGACGACGCTTATAAGGCTGGCGGCGGCACTGTCTACGCACCTCCGGGACGATATCTGTTTCGTGAGACGCTTACTCTACCTGAAGGGGTGACGCTTCGCGGCTCCTTCAGCTGCGTTCCGTCGCACAATGGAATTCGCGATAAAGGACAGCCGAAGCCGGGAGATGACGGAACTGCGCTTTTTGTCGATGCAGGTCGAGGAAGCGAGGACGGAAAGCCATTCCTCACGCTGAACACCAACAGCTCTGTTTGCGGTTTGACCATCTATTATCCGGAACAAAAGACCGATGGGGAACCGGTCCCCTACCCGTGGACGATCGCCATGCGCGGAAAGAATCCAGCAATTTTCGATGTCGAATTGCTGAATCCCTATCAAGGCATTGATGCCAGCCAGAATGAGCGCCATAACATACGGAACATCACCGGCCAGCCTCTTCGTCGCGGCATCTGGGTTGACGCTATCTATGACATTGGCCGCATTGAAAATGTCCACTTCAATCCATGGTGGAATTCGCACAGCAAGGTATACCAGTGGCAGACCGAGAATGGCGAAGCATTCATCTTTGGCCGCGCCGATTGGGAGTATGTACTCAATACATTTTGTTATGGCTACCGTGTCGGTTACAAATTTGTAGAGACATCGACCGGCGGCTGCAATGGAAATTTCCTTGGCATCGGTGCTGACGATTGCAATCGTGCCATCCTTGTCGAACAAGCTGCACCTTATGGACTCCTGATCGCAAATGGAGAATTCACCTCTTTCCACGGCGATGACCCAACCATGGTTGAAGTTCGCGCTGCCAACAAAGGAGTGGTTCGCATCAGCAACAGCGCTTTCTGGGGGCCTTGCAATCAGATTGCGAAAGTCGATGGGCAAGGTACAGTCGGCTTCAGTGATTGCACATTTGTGCAGTGGGGCAAAGCGGGAGATCGGGCCGCGATTCAAGCCGCTTCCGGCAGCATTCTGATTCAAGGCTGTGATTTTCGGCAGAGAAAGCAGCACGTTTTGTTAGGAAAGGGAGTGGATCGTGCTGTGATCACAGGCAATCTCTTCTCCGGTCCGGCTCAGATTCAGAATGACTCAGGCAAAGATGTGCAAATCGGATTGAATGCCGCATCGTCATAAATTCATCCAGGCGGTACTGAATCAGTTAATCTGAGCGTATGAATCGATCCATCGCTGGACTATTTCTTGACTACTCAGCGCGCAAATTGCGCGAGATGACTGGCCTTGTAGAGACTTGTCTAGCCAAGCTTAGTGACGAGCAGGTATGGGAGCGTGAAGCTGCGCACGAAAATACAATTGCCAACCTGATACTGCATTTATGCGGCAATACTCGCCAGTGGATTATGCACGGAGTGGCGGAGCAGACGGATGTGCGGGAGAGAGACGCAGAGTTCGGCACGGCCAGCGGTTTTACCAAGGCCGAGCTTCTTGCTCTTTTTCAATCGACGATTGCCGAGGCAGTTGCGGTCCTTGAGGCGCTGCCGCATGAAAGACTCACGGACCGCACAGACCCACAACAACGTGGAGAAGTATTTGTTCTGGAGGCAATCTATCAGGTGGTTGGACATGTGCAGCAGCACACGGGGCAAATCATTCTGTTGACAAAACAGATGTGCCAGCGCGATCTGGACCTGACCATTCCACGCCCGCGCTAAATGATCGGGTGCCTTAGCAATTCTTTGCGGGTGCGTTCGCAAAGGCTAAGCTGAGTCGCTCGCCCATATTGCGCGGATTGCGTCTTCATCGTCCAGCCCATTCGGCACTTTTGCGCTTTGCGCGTTCGCGTGATACCAGAACCGATGATCGAGCGGGGAGCGCATGGTGCGACTGCCGGGCATTTCCAGGTAACCATTTGGATCGGTCTTTCTCACCCAGTTCCAGGCATAGCGAAGCCAGTCGCTCCGGTATTGTTTGCTCTGATGGGCAAACCAGGTGATTTCGTCGTATCCCCAGACCCAATTGCCGCCAGCTCCGGCTTGTCCAGGCTGTTTGCTGACGCCCCAATTATCGAGTTCCACCAAATAGGGCAGATGCTCACAGCGCCAGCCGCTGAACGTAGTGCCACCCTTACTGCGGCCGTAAATGCCATCGGAAAATCCAACTTGCATAATGGCCTCTTCCGGGCGATCTGGAACCTCTTTGATTCTCAAAGGGAATGCATGGAAATCCAGCAGTAGATGGCCTTTGCGCACGAGACCACCGCTGGGGACATGGGCATTGCACAGCACCATGTGCCGGCGAGCATGTTCAGCGGCATAGGCACGGACAAGATCAAACACCTGCGACCAGTGTGCCAGGTCGCGGTCGTTTCCATTCATGATTTCCACCTGGCCGAAGTGAATTCCTTCAACACCCAGGTCGATATAGGACGCAGCTAAAAAGTAGAACCAGAGCTTGGTCTCCATTCGGCTGACATCGGGCACCGAGGAACCCACCCCCCATTGATCGCGACGCGGCCCCTGTGGGTAGATGATGTCGGCATAACGGAAATTTCTTTTCTCGACTGGCTGCCCCAACGCAGTGAACGCCCATTCCGGGACAGGGATCTGTTCGACCTGGGTGGTGACGATCTCAAAGATGCACGCCTCGAGAATCATCTCCGGATCGGCGGCGTGGACCTGCGGAAGCTGTTGTTTTGCCCTGTCAAGATTGCTCAACAAGCTGGCCTCGTTACCCCACAGACAGATGCTTCGACCGATGTATTTTGCGCCAACACTTTTGAGCATGCGGATGTTGTCATCGAGGTCGCCCCGGCCGTTGAGCAGGCCCTCCATCGAGATAGAGCGAGATAAGTAGTTCTCTAACACTTCTCGCGAGATGATCCGATCGAAGCTGTAGCTGCGTGCAGGCGCAGCCGCTTGCGCTCCGGGGACATATGCAAGGGCCTTATGGGCGAGAGAAAGAGTGGAAGCGACAAGAGAGGAATGGAGGAATTGTCGTCTGTCCAAGAGAGCTCCTCAACAAATGCTATGTATTATCGACGAGTCTTTGCGATCTCAGGACGCAGCCTGTGGTCATCATCTGCATCTGCAGGCGGTATCTCCGTAGTCAGATGGTTTCGGGTCAATCCATCCCGAAGCAGCTCAAACGCTTCTTCGGGAGTGTCGGCGAACTTGAAGAGATCGCGATCGCGAGGTGAGATGGCGCCCTTGTCGACCAGCACATCCAGATTCAGGACACTCTGCCAATAGGCTGAACCGTATACGACCACCGTAATTTTTTTGGCGAGCTTCTGCGTTTGTGCCAGTGTGAGCAGCTCGAACATCTCATCCAGCGTGCCAAAGCCACCAGGAAAGACGACCAGCGCTTTTGCCAGGTAAGCAAACCAGTACTTGCGCATGAAGAAATAGTGGAACTCGAAATTGAGCGAAGGCGTGACGTACGGGTTCGGAGCCTGCTCAAAAGGCAGCTTGATATTCAGCCCGATCGTTTTGCCACCGGCCTCTTTCGCTCCGCGATTGGCTGCTTCCATAATGCCGGGACCTCCGCCGGAGGTGACGACAAAACGATGACGGCGCGACTTGAGGGTCTTGCTCCACTCTGTCAGCATGTAGGCGAGCTTGCGCGCATCTTCGTAATACTTTGCCATCTCGACGGCAGCCTCGGCGCGGCGGCGCTGCAACTCACTCGCTGTGCCCTCTTCCAGCTCAGGCCGACGAGCTGGCTGCTCTTCTTCGGGAGCTGGTTGGCGCGAGCCGGTATTTTCCAGCAGCTCCAGTTCATGGCTTGCTTCATCGAGAGCGCGAAAACGCGCTGATCCGAAGAAGACGACCGTATCCTGAATTCGCTCGCGGCGGAAACGGGCGAGAGGTTCGGAGTATTCGGAGAGGATGCGAATGACGCGCCCATCGGGACTGTTGAGAAATACTGGGTTTTCGTAAGCGAGAGGTGCGGCTTCCAGAATGGATGGATCTTTTTCAGACATGATTAAGGTTCACGATATTCGATTGCATCGCTGATCGCGATCCAGATGTTCAGCAGCCCGAGTCCTGAGACGATGCCGCGTATAACACCGTTATTGGCCAGCCACGCGATCTGCGGAATCAGATTGAACAGATGATTCTCGTCCCATAAATGGGTCCACGGCAATGCCACGACCAGCAGACCGAGATAGAGCCGTACGATGACACGCAGAAACAGATCGACGCGGCGCAGCCATGCGGGGGTGCGATGTTGTTCAGGAAGTAATTGTGGCGCAGGTTTAGGAGTGGATTCGGCCGAGCCGTTTGGTGCGTTGGACGAAAACAGGTTCGGCTGATGCGACATGAAATCAGTGCGAGCAAACCTTGCGTCCCGGACGCAAACCGCTCTTTTCAAACAGTAACACAGCGGCTGAATGGTTTCAGCGAGCGGAGGATCGAAAGAAGCGCCTGATGACTGCCTGGCGCAGGGGAATGCCGATGGGTGGTGAAATGAAACCGGTTGAGCGCAAATGCGAAGCCAGACTTTCTAAATGACGATTACCAATGCATGTAATCGGGCGTCTACATTCCTACCGAGTAGACATGATATGGAACAAAAATCCGAGGAGAGACTGTGAGAAAGATCGGGCTATGGGTTTTGGCGACAGCGTTGGCAACAAATATGAATGCACAGGTAGACAAGGCGAGTTCTGCGGATAGTGCATCGGTTCCAGCAGATAGTTCGCAGAACCGCATCCAGCTCAAGCTGACAGCCTTGCATTATGGATAGCAATCCGTCGACGGCCTTAGCCTCTTTTATCGCGAAGGCGGTCCCGTCGAAGCGCCCACTCTAGTGTTCCTGCACGGCAGTCCGACTTCTTCCATCATGTATCAAGCAGTGATGGAGCAACTGGCAGCTACAGGTCAATTGCATGTGATTGCGATGGACTATCCATCGTATGGGTACTCTGATGGTCCGAACCGCAAAGAGTATCAATATACATTTGACCATGTAGCTGAGACGGTGGCGCATTTCCTCGCAGCCCGAAACATCAAGCGATACGCGCTTTATATGCAGGACTATGGAGCACCCATAGGGTTTCGGCTTATGCAGGCTGCACCCGATCATGTTTCCGCGATCATCGTTCAAAACGGTGTGATCCATCTTGACGGGTTTCCTTTCGCCCAAGATCCGAATGGCAAGCTCCGAAGCTATTGGCGCAATCGCGATTTAGCGAGTGACAAGCAATTCGCGGACGAAGCGGCACATATGCCTTTCCCGAGTGCATCCAATTGGACGGAGGGGCCGAATGTAACCCCGGACAATGAATTGCTGACGATCATCTCTCAGCAGCGTCCCGGTGTCGTCGACGCGCATCTTGACCTATGGTTCGATTACGGTTCCAACCTACCACGCTATCCCGAGTGGCAAACGCTGCTGAAGTCGCTTCATATACCGGTTGAAGTGATATGGGGAAGTCGCGACAACTTTTTTACTATGCCGGGCGCTATCGCTTATCTGCGTGAGGCTCCTACAGAGGAGATACACATTCTCGACGCAGGCCACTTTGCAACGCTTGAAGTCCCCGATTCAATTGCAACCCTAGTTGTAGATTTCGCGCGCCGTAATAATCTACGCTGAGAAGTGCGATGCGTAACGATGGAATCTTTCTCGATGAGAGGCAAAAGAAATGAGGCCCGTATTACGGGCCTCCAGGTTTCTATAAGACGGAATTTACGCCGTAGGCACGGCGTAACGCTTGGGGCGTCGGTTGGCCTGCAGTATTTTCTTGCGCAGGCGGAGCGACTTCGGAGTGACTTCCACCAGCTCATCGTCTGCGATGAACTCGATCGACTGCTCAAGGTTCAGCAAACGCGGCGGTGCCAGGCGGATGGCGTCATCGGCGCTCGAAGCACGCATGTTGGTGAGCTTCTTTTCGCGCACGGCGTTCACATCGAGATCATTGTCGCGCGAGTGCTCGCCGACGATCATGCCTTCATACGCTTCCACACCGGGCTGCACAAAGAGCGTGCCGCGATCCTGGAGGCTATCGAGCGCATAGGCCGTGATCGAGCCCTGGCGATCGGAAATGAGCGCTCCGGTGAGGCGCTGCGGAATTTCGCCCTGATAAGGGATGTAGCCGTCGAAGAGCGCGTTCATCACGATGGTGCCGCGTGTTTCGGTCAACATTTCACTTCTCAGTCCGATGATGCCGCGGCTGGGCACGCGGAACTCAAGGCGCACACGGCCTGAACCATGATTGTGCATCTTGGTCATTTCGCCTTTGCGAGGCCCAAGGCGCTCGATGACGGTGCCGACGAACGCTTCCGGAATATCGATGGTGAGATGCTCGACCGGCTCCATCACTTTGCCGTCGATGGTGCGCGTGACAATCTCAGGACGGCCAACCATCAGCTCAAATCCTTCACGGCGCATCATCTCGATCAGGATGGCGAGCTGCAATTCGCCGCGGCCTAGAACCTTGAAGCTGTCGGGACTGCCCGTGTCTTCAACACGAATCGAAACATTTGTCAGCAGCTCCTTTTCCAGGCGTTCACGAAGATTACGCGAGGTGACGAACTGGCCTTCACGTCCGGCAAATGGCGAGTTGTTGACCGAGAACTGAATGGCGATCGTCGGCTCGTCGATAACGATAGCCGGCAGCGGTGCCGGATTCTCTACCCCTGTGATGGTTTCGCCAATCGTGATGCCCTCGACGCCGGCAACAGCAACGATGTCGCCAGTTTCGGTGACTTCAGTATCGACGCGCTTCAATCCGGCGAAGCTGAAGAGCTTGGTGATGCGGGTCTTGTGCAGCGTGCCGTCGCGCCGGGAGATGTTGACCTCATCACCGGTGCGCAGCGTTCCATTGAAGACGCGCGCGATAGCGAGGCGGCCAAGGTAATCGGAGTAGTCGAGATTCGTTACCAGAATTTGCAATGGCCCTTCGGGATCGCCGCTGGCTGGCGGAATTGTGCTGACGATGGTTTCAAAAAGCGGCTGCAGGTCGGCTCCGGGAGTAGCTGCGTCCTTGCTAGCCAGCCCCAGTTTGCCGTTTGTGTAGAGCACGGGAAAGTCGAGCTGATCTTCCGTGGCATCGAGATCGATGAAGAGATCGTAGACTTCGTTGAGCACTTCCTGGGGGCGCGCATCCGGGCGGTCAATCTTGTTGATGACGAGAATGGGCTGCAGTTTCGCTTCGAGGGCCTTCGAGAGAACGTAGCGCGTCTGCGGCAGTGGACCTTCCGAGGCATCGACCAGCAGGATGACGCCGTCAACCATCTTCAGGGCGCGTTCCACTTCCCCGCCGAAGTCGGCGTGGCCCGGTGTGTCGACGATGTTGATCTTCGAGTCTTTGTAGAAGATGGCTGTGTTCTTGGCGAGAATCGTGATGCCGCGCTCGCGCTCGAGATCGTTCGAGTCCATGACGCGGTCGGTAAGAGCTTCATTGGCGCGAAATGTTCCGGCCTGACGCAGCATGGCGTCCACGAGCGTGGTTTTGCCATGGTCGACGTGGGCGATGATGGCGACGTTGCGGATCGTAGTGCTCATGGGCGCAGATTTCCTCTTCTCTTCGTAAATCGGACTTAAAAAAATGGTCGGATTGCCGCTGGTTGGACAAGCAGGCAAGGCAGCTGGATCTTATTTCCTTCATATAGTTTACCAGCAATCACACATAAGGAGTCTGTAAATGCCCTTTCAACAGGCAACGCGAATCGCAGACGTGCGTTCCCAATCAAAAGGAGCTGGTTTATGAAGCGAACGCAAATTGCATGGATTTTGACCGCGGCCGTGGCTTTAACTGTGTGTCCTGCATCGGGATATGCCCAGGAGGTAGCGAGCGCTACCGCAGCGGACACCGCGCCAACGAAGAACATCCAATTGGTCGGCGCACGGGCATGGTTAAATAAGGGGCTCGATGCAAAGAAAGCAAAACAGGGCGACCCTGTGACCGCAAAGTTGCAGGAAGACGTCAAAATTCCCGATTCGGTTGAATTGCCGAAGAATACAGTGCTGGTTGGGCATGTCGACCAAGTCCAGCCTTCTCAGAATAAGAGTGACTCCACAGTCCAGGTAACGTTCGATAAAGCACAGTTGAAAAACGGGCAGCAGATTCCTATCAAAGCGACGATTATTCAAATCGCACCGCCAGCGAACGCGATCGCTATGAATCAGGCGGGCGGCGCTGATAGTGGTGGTGCGGCAGGGATGCCTAGCGCGCCCGCGGCTTCAAATGGCGGGGGCGGAGGTGGTAGCGGAGGCAGCATGCAGTCTGCGCAACCGCGACCTTCTACATCGCCAACTATGGGCTCTGGCTCTGGGACGCCAGATCAGCCGCAACAGCAGGGCAGCCAGCCAGGCATGACGGATGTTGCCTTGCAGAGCGACATTCATCAGTCGAATTCAGGCACATTTATCTCGAAAGGGAAAAATGTTCGTTTACCGGATGGCACACAACTGCAGTTTGCAGTGGCTGTGATTCCTGCAAACACGCAAATCAAGTAGTTCACAGTCGTTCGCAGGCGGTCAGCACGATTGAGAAAATCTCCAATCCTGTTGACCGCAGCAAAATCTTCGCTATTCGTATTTGAGTGACTCGACCGGATCAAGCTGCGCCGCGCGGTTCGCGGGTAATGTTCCGAAGATCACGCCAACAAGGGTCGAGGTGGAAAGCGCGATGATAACGGACCAACCCCGAATGGGAATCTGGTAGTCCGTAAAGATACGGATAGAAATCGGTACTGCAAGACCGACGATCGTTCCCACGACGCCACCACTCAGCGATATAAAAATAGCTTCAATAAGAAACTGAAGCTTGATTTCGCGCGCGGTGGCGCCAAGCGCCTTGCGAATACCGATTTCGCGAATACGCGAGCGTACCGTAGCCAGCATGATATTCATGATGCCCACACCGCCCACGGCGAGGGTGACAGCCGTTACAAGCGAAAGAACAATGGTAAGTGCATTTGCGATCAGGGCTGCAGTCGTCAAAAGTTCGGTCAGGGTGCTTGCCCTGTAGACAGAATTTTTGAGGTGACGTGCACTCACTACTTGAACAATCTGGCGAGAAGCCTCATCCACATCCTTTGGATCGCGAATCGTGAAGAAGATTTGTTTTACGATATCGGTGCCGGTGAAATAGCGACCAACGGAATATGGAATGAGAATTGTCTGGTCGGCGATCTCAGATTGCCCAAAAGTATCAACACTCTCCTTAAATGTTCCAATGATCGTGAAGGGAATGCCGCTGAGATTAAAGCTTTGATTGACGGCGGCGTCCTGACTGCCGAACATTTCCTGCGCGAAAACCTGGGTGACAACAGCCACTTTTTCATGACTGATCTCGTCCTGATCGTCAAAGAACCGGCCCGAAAGCACTTTGAGATTTCGCACCTGACGATACTCGGGGCTAACCCCCAACACGAGCAATTGTTTTTCAGTGCCATTGATGCTGATGCGATCGTGCATTTCGAGCATCGGTGATGAGAACATCACCGCGGGCACCAGCTCATCGACGGCCCGCTCGTCCTCGCGGGTCAGGTAGTCATTCTGGAAATTATTAACTGAACCGGTGCCCCCGCCTGAGTACTCGATGTACACCATGTTGGTTCCGATACTCTGCAGCAGATTGAGAATGTACTGTTTGCCGGTGAGCCCAATGGTGACGACGAGAATGAGGGAGGCCGAGCCAATCACCATGCCGAGCGCCGTCAGCATGAAGCGCACCTTGCTTGCCCGGAAACTATCAATGGCCAGACGAATGATTTCGCTCAAGAGCATCGTGCGCTTGGCACTGGCCAGCGTCTTTTCAAACGATCCTCTAGGCGAGATTCGAGTTGTGACTGGATTCATCTGACTCTTCCCAATCCAACAGCGGAATACGGGTTAGTTTCTTATCCTACGCGGATTTTTTTCTCCGCGCTTTCTGCTACCCAGGCCATGGCACCAGCATCGAAGTAGTAGATGCGAAACCAAGCTTGAGGAATACGTGTGACTCTAAAGGTAACTACATAGCTAATATCCAATTGAGCATCCTTCTGCCCGGCTCCGCATCATTCTGTTTGGAGGCAGTAGATACCATGAATCAGCAATACGGTTGTTCTGCTGTATCGCCGCACCACAGGCGATCAGCATCCCCCTCCCTTCTCAGTACATTTTCCATCTTATTGATCGGACTTATCTCCCTCGGGTGTCCACGCAGCGCAGTTGCCCAGGCAGTTTTCGGTTCAATCAATGGAACAGTCACGGATAGCACGGGGGCGATCATTCCCAATGCAACTGTGACTGTTACGGACGTGAGCAAGGGCACATCACAACAGGTAACGACCAACGATAGCGGCAACTATACGGTAAACAGACTGATTCCTGACGTATACAAGGTCAAGGTCGAGTCTGCGAACTTTACACCGGCCGAAGCAGATAACGTTTCCGTATCTGCGGACACGTCGCCGCAAGTAAATCTGCAATTGCAGCCCGCTGGAGCGACGCAGACAGTCACGGTTACAACGGCAGCGCCTCCGCTCAAGACAGACCGCGCCGACGTGGCGCAGGTGCTGAGCAGTCAGCAGGTGCAGGCGCTGCCCAGCTTGGATCGCAATTTCACCCAGTTCACGCTGCTCACGCCCGGCGTGCAGCGATCGAGCTTCAGCATCGATCCTACGGAGAACCCGCAGGGTACGGTTGCGACGGAGAGCAATGGCAGCAACTATGGCACGGTGGGCTGGGTGCTCGATGGCACGGACAACCGCGAGCCAGTCGATGGTTTGATCGTGATTAACCCGACACTGGACTCGATCAGCGAAATGAAGGTGACTTCACAAGATTATCCGGCAGAGTTTGGCGGCGCCGTTGGCGGCGTTGTGACGGCGCAGACGCGCTCCGGCAGCAATGAATTCCATGGCGATGTATTCGAATTTCGCCGCAGCGATGCGCAAGAGGCGCGCGATCCGTTTACTCAGTTCCAGCCCGACCCGGTAACGGGGAAGTTGATTCCAAGCTCTGTCTACAATCAGTTCGGCGGGTCGCTGGGTGGCCCGATCTTAAAGGACAAGGCGTTTTTCTTTCTCGACTACCAGGGAACGCGACAACGCGTTGGTACATCCGTACAGCAAAATGTGCCATCTGCATTGGTGCGCTCCACCTGCCTGAGCGGTTCCGGCACTTGCAACCTGAGTGAATACGCGACGCAGGTTTTTGATCCGCAAACGGGCCAGGTATATCCAGCGAATGCCGTACCACTCTCCGTGCTTTCGCCGCAGGCGATTACTTTGCTCAATCAGCTGCCTGCTCCACAAACAACTGGCATCACCAATAACTACGTTGCGTCTGGAAACGGAAGCAACAATGGCGACCAGGCGGATGTTCGCCTCGACGACCAGGTGACCGGCAACATTCATGCTTTTGGCCGCTATGACTATGCCAATTACCGGCTCTTTGGCGCTCCGGTTTTTGGTGCTGCAGGCGGAACGGGATTCGGCATCGGCAACACCACGGGAAATGACCAGGTACAGAATCAGAGCGTGGCGGCGGGCTTTGACTGGGCGATTCATCCAAACCTGCTTACCGATTTCCGCTTTGGTTTTCTTGCTTATCACGTTGCTGAAAGCAAATTCGACACCGGAACTGCTCCTGCAACCGCGGCGGGCATTCCAAATTTGAATACCAGTGCGGGAGATACTTCCGGTTCTCCTTCTTACGACTTTTTGAACGGTGCCATCTCGAATTTCGGCAATCAGGGTTGCAACTGTCCGTTGCTCGAAAGCGAACAGGTCTTCCAAGTGACGAACAACTGGACGAAGATCTACGGCAATCACTCATTTCGTGCTGGTGTCGATCTTCGCTACGGCATGAATCTGCGCAATGCCAGCGATAACAACCGTTCCGGCTTGCTTACGTTCAGTGCGCAGTCGACGTCGAATGGCGCGCAAGGATCGGGTTCGGATCTCGCGTCCCTGCTGCTTGGCGACGTGGGTCAATTTCAGCGGTTTGACGTTTATAGCGACACTGCTGCGAACCGCCAGAAGCGCGGAGCCTTTTACGGCCAGGATGATTGGCGCGTCACCCCCACGTTTACCTTGAACTACGGCTTGCGTTGGGACATCGTCTTTCCTGAAACCGTCAATAGCCCAGGCAATGGAGGGTTCACCGATCTGAGCAACGGCACGATTCGTGTTGCCGGCTATGGACCGTTTGGCACCAACGCCAATGCGAACGTCGACCTGACGAATCTAGGTGGACGCATTGGATTTGCATGGCAGGCGAAGCCCGGCACGGTTTTCCGTGGCGCAGTCGCGCAGATCTATGATGACGTGGGCTTCTTTGGAACCATCTTCGGAAGCGTGCTCACGCACAATATTCCAGTCGTAAACAACGAGGACAATAACCAGGCGCAGATACAGGGCGGAGTGGCTTATACGCTCACAAACCTTCCTGCAAAGCCTGCACCATTTGTGATTCCTGCAAATGGGTTGATTCCGATTCCTGAGAATGCAAGCCCGCAGGTGCGCCCAAACACGCTGATACTGCCGAAGGTTGACCAGTGGAACCTGAGCCTGCAACAGCAGCTTACAAATAACATGACGTTGACGATCGCATATGTTGGCAATGTTGCGGAACGTATCTATCCAGGTGAGACGTACGGCTTCAACGTGAACGAGCCCATGCTGCCCAGCACACCTGCGCAGTTGGCCGATCAAGCTGCACGACGGCCTTACTTCAACCGATTTACAAATACATATCTTGGGCAGACGGTCATCTGCTGCAGCCAGGACATTACTTCCACGGCTCCAGCTGCACGCGCGAACTATAACTCTATGCAGGCGACGGTTGAGAAGCGATTCTCGAACGGTTTGCAATTCCTCGCCAATTACACCTGGTCTAAGGCGATGAACTACAGCACCACTTACTTTGCGCAGGATCCGCGCGTTGAGTATGGCGCAAACGATACAAACCGCAATCAACTCTTCGTGCTGAGCGGCCTGTATCAATTGCCTTTCGGTAAAGGGAAGCAATTCTTCGATACCAGTAACCGCTGGATCAACTACGCAGTTGGCGGATGGCAAATATCCGGAACAACAACGTGGGAAAGCGGTCTGCCATTCACGCCCACCTATGACGAGTGCAGCCAGGATCAGGATATTGACACCAACTCCGGCAGCCCAGGCACATCGAGCGATTGCCGTCCGAATAAAGTTCCGGGCGCATCGTTCTCAACGAGCGTCGGGTCGCTGGATCCAGTGACACATAGCCGCGGCTACTTTACTCCTGTTGCTGCGCTTTCTACGCCGGGATCGGTTGCGGGCCCATTTGCACGTCCTGCCTTTGGCACGATTGGCAATGTTGGGCGTAACTTCCTCCGCGGGCCGAATGACTACTATGCGGATGCTTCGCTCTTCAAAGACTTCGGCATTACTGAACGCGTGAAGGGACAGTTCCAGTTCCAGGCATATAACGTCTTCAATCACGTGCCGCTTGGAGTCCCAATCGCAAACAATGCGCGCTGCATCGATTGCTCTGCAGGTGGAATCATCACAGGTGTGGACACCGCTGTATCCGGAGGGGGTCAACCATATATGCGCCAACTGCAATTCGGAGCTCGCATTCAGTTCTGAAGCGCGCTCTAATGAAGTGAACAGTAAAGGGGGCTACGAAAGGTAGCCCTCTTTGTTCGTTTGGAGCGAGCTACGAGCTCATCGTATGATGGAGATAACCCACCCTGCGGAGGGATGTGTGAGTGGTTGAAACAGGCGGTCTTGAAAACCGCTTTACCCGAAAGGGTAACGGGGGTTCGAATCCCTCTCCCTCCGCCACTATTAAGTGTTTATATATCAATAATTTACGACGTAGCTGGCTCTGTCAGCCTCGTATGATTTTTCAATACTACGTCTGTTTTTCCACGATTAGCGCTTACTGCACAAGAGTGAGAGTGGAAACAGTTGGACGATGGTAGCGCAGCTTCAGGGAAATCCTTGAGATCGAAAGTAACAATAGTCTGAGCGCCGGTGCGCAGTGCCGCTGCCAGCACATGGCGGTCTTTGGGATGGTTTGTCATGGCGGGAATTAGCGGATGGTAGTCCTCGAAGCACCGTGCCCGCCTTCATGAACTCACGCCGCCCGACATCATCCGGCACGGCGGAACTGCAGAGCCGCATCATGTTCTAGCTCATCACGTAGCCGCCGTACACCGAGATGGACTGGCCTGTGACGTCGCTGGCTTTGTCGCTACACAGCCACAGGACGACATCGGCAATCTCCTCCGGCCGGTCCCAGCCGCTTCATCGGAACGAAGGTCTTGAGCATCATCTCCAGTTCCGGCCCCTGGCCTTCCGCGATCATCTTGTCTAACATCGGAGTTGGGATCATGCCGGGGCAGACATCGTTGACGCGAATGTCGGGCGTGGCATATTCGAGCGCAGCGCTCTTACAGGCGGGATTGGAAAAATGAAGCCCGATCCCCAGTAGCCGCCCTCAAGCACATCCGACATGGCCTCAGGGCCGAGGTCGTCTTCATTTCACTCAAATTCTCAAAAAATAGCTCATCATGGAGGGCAATTATTGACTCGGTAGTTCAGCTCCGTAGTCCGCGGTGATTTGCTTACCCCTATAGAAATGCCTCACCGCACCACAAACACCAGGAAATAATCCTGCCCGTCGGCCTTGGTGAAATCATAAGACGACAACAGCTTGAAACCTGCTTTAGCCATCTCCCGCTTCACCACATCGCTGTTCAACCCATGATCTGTGCCATTTCCGTTCCTGTCGATGATGCCGACCTTCGCGCCTGACCGCAGAGCCGGCTTCAGGTTCGCCATCAACACCAGTGGATGCGCAACCTCGTGGTAGACCTTCAGCAGTAAAACCGCATCGATCGAATCCGAAGGCAGTTTCGGATCATCCGGACTCCCAAGCACGGTCTTGACATTGCTCACCTTCTCTTTGTGAATTCGATTCTCGATATATTTCACCGCATCAGGGTTAATGTCCTGGGCGTAGACGACTCCGCCGAGGCCTACCCGTGCCGCGGCCCTTATCGAAAACCACCCCGACCCCGCGCCAATGTCTGCGACCGACGATCCGGCCTTGATGCCAAGCAGATCCATTACCCGCTGAATCTGCAGCCGCTCGTCGCGCCCCGGTTTCTCGAAGATCGACAGGTCGCCCGAGTAAGGAGTGCTGGTGGGACGTTGCTGTTGCTCAACCTGAGAGACCGCAATCTGAGGTGCGGCGATAAAAAGTAACCCATATAGCAGGGCGACCACAAGTAACTTAGCGAAACCTACCCTCTGTTTCATACTTCCAGCATCCCGCAACGGATCCTCGTGTGTCACCAGTCGCAACAGCGTTGTGGGCATAGGCGCTTCTCTCTTGAAACTTGTTTCGACTCTTTCGCTATATCTGCGGATCCAACATGCCTTGCTGTGCACAATAGATGCTGTCCAGGCACAGAAGACCACATTGGCAACCAAAATACTCCAAAGAAGTTGCGATGTATCCGAATCGATCGTTCAGAACATTCTGACGCCGTGAATAGAGCGTGCCTTCTTTCGTATTTCTCACTGCTTCAAGCCGGTATTCCATCGAGCTTAATTTCGTAGGTCCATTCCGCTCCCTCCGGAAACTTCGAGACCGGCAGGCAATCCATGGTCTCGATGAAGCCTATCTTTCGTGAAACCGCTGGCACCTTCTTGGGCACAGCGTTTTTGTACCGGCTAAAAGAACAAAGTGCAAGGTGGCTGACGCAACTCCCGGCCACTTCGCCGATCCCCGTCGTTCCTTCCGCCCAGCCGCTCCGGGCCGTCCCTTCGGGTGAGCGCCGACTGCTGCCAAAGTCCAAGAACAACTTTGTCACTGGCCGCGCCTGCCACTCGGGACTATGCCGGGTATCCAAGTCGGCTCAAGATAGAGTGATTTCGGTAACGGCCCGTCTTACGAGTAATTCGCTTCGACTCATTACTTTTTAGAGCCTGTCCGGAATGTGGCATGATTTCGTCCGGAGGTGTCATTTGAGTAGAAGACATTTTTATTTGTTTGCCAGTATTGACTGTTCCCGCTGCTCTATTCGGGCAATCGCCGGCCGCTGCACCGGCGAATCCGATTACCGCCAGCGAAAAAGGCCTCTATGGGTAGGTGAGTAATGCAGTCATTGGTGCGGCTCAGAAAATGCCGGAAGAGAACTACTCGTTCAAACCAGTACCGGAAGTTCGGAGTTTTGGCCAACTGGTCGGTCATGTGGCCGAAGAAAATTACTTCTTCTGCTCGCTGGCCACGGGTGCAGCGAATCCTGGGAAGGACATAGAAAAAACGAAGACCTCAAAGGCCGATCTCGTAGCCGCGCTCAAGGACGCCGTTGCGTACTGCAATACAGCGTTTGAAGGCATGACCGATGCTAAGGGTGCCCAGATGACGAAATTCATGAACTTCGACGTTGCGAAGATCGCTTTATTCTCGCTAAATACGGCGCATACGGACGAGCATTATGGGAACATGGTGACCTACTTGCGCATCAAGGGAATTGTGCCGCCGACCAGCGAAAATCCGCCGCCGCAAGCACCGAAGTAAACCTCGGGATGTTGTCGTATCGCCAGCCGACAACCACTCAGGAGGCGGTTGTCGGTCGTTGAATGTGTCCGAAGACTGGAAAGGAGCCAGCTGTGAAGGCTATGCTCTTCCGTTTCGCACTCTGGCGAACACCAGCTTCTTCGTCAGATTCAGAGATGGGTTACGGTCCGTGAATTCCCAGCGGATCGCATGGTTGAGGAGCACACTCATCAGATCACGAATTTCGTGCCTCTCGATGTGCTAACGGCAACGCTGATGAGATTCATGGATCCAGGAGCGAACGTAGAAGGTGTCCTGTATCTTCACGAAAGCCACCTAAAAAGTAAAATAGTTTTGAGGACTGATGCGGCGAGCGATCGCGCACTGATTGCTCTCGGGCAGGATGTGGAAATCGTGGAGAATCAGGAAGCTCTACGTTCGTCAAAAATTCCGTCACAATGGGAGTTGTAATACTTCACGATTGGACACATTGCTGTTACTCTTGAGCGCCTCGGGTCTTATGCCTTTCCGCCAACCCTGAAAAGTGCCCCTTTCACGCTCCTCATTAATGGTGCAACTGCACCATGTCCCTTTCGAGCATTGCGTGGCAGACTCTTGACTAAGTGTGATGATCAGACTTCGACATTATTCGAGAGCGCAAAAATACTTCAGCCTCAACGCAATACGTTATGCGGTAGCTATAGCAATCGTTCTGGCTACAACTGCGCAGGCTGTAGCCAGACAACGCTGGACAGTAGAGCAGGCTAATGCTTGGTACTCCACTCAGCCGTGGCTCGTAGGCAGCGACTACATTCCCGCGAACGCAATCAATCAACTGGAGATGTGGCAGGCTGACACTTTCGATCCCAAACAGATTGATCTGGAGTTGGGCTGGGCGGAGAGTATCGGTATGAACACAATGCGTGTGTTTCTACATGACCTTCTTTGGCAACAGGACAAGGAAGGCTTCGAGAGCCGCCTTGACACCTTTTTATCCATCGCAGAAAAGCACCACATCCGTCCGATGCTGGTGCTCTTCGATTCATGCTGGGATCCCTTTCCCAAACTCGGCCCGCAGCATCCTCCTATACCCGGAATCCACAATTCGGGTTGGGTACAGAGTCCCGGGGCACACGCCTTGCAAACCCCGTCTGAATACCCACGGCTCGAGGCCTATGTGAAGGGCATCATCGGGCATTTCGCGAAAGATCAGCGAATTCTCGTCTGGGATTTATGGAATGAGCCGGACAACGACAACGATGGAGCTAACGGTGCGTACGGCCGTTTTGACCCTAAGGACAAGGCTGCGATTGTCGCCGAGCTGCTTCCGCAGGTCTATTCATGGGTGCGCTCCGTAGACCCGGTGCAACCACTGACAAGCGGAATCTGGACAGGAGACTGGACAACAGAAAGTTTGATGAGTGCGGTCGCTCGAATCCAGGTGAACGAATCCGACATCATTTCATTTCACAACTACGGCTGGCCTGAGGAATTTGAGCGGCGCGTTGTCGCGTTGCAGCGTTACCATCGGCCCATTATCTGCACGGAATATATGGCGCGCGGCGCGGGCAGCACCTTTGATCAAACTTTGCCGATCGCTAAGAAATACAAAGTAGGCGCCATCAACTGGGGGCTCGTCGCGGGCAAAACGCAAACCTATCTGCCCTGGGACTCATGGCGGCACCCATACATTCTCGATCAGCCGACTCTCTGGTTCCACGAGGTATTTCATACCGATGGCACTCCATATCGTGAACGAGAGGTCGAGATCATTCGGGATCTCACAGGTAAGGCTACCCCTGCCGCAAGCGCAACCGGCACATCGACACGCTGACCCTGCTTTAGGGGATGGATCTCAGTGCGTAGCCATGTCGGAGTTTATTCTGCTGCTCGGTAAGCTCCTGAGCGATTGCCGATTCCCGTTGGGCCTGTTCTTCCTGTCCAAGGCGGGCGAGTGTCATCGCGTAATATCGATGCGCCGTAACATAGTCGGGCGCGTAGCTTATGGCCTGCTTCAGATATGTTTCCGCAGCGGCGTAGTCTTTCGCGCGAAAAGCCAGCATGCCCATTCCAGTCAGCGCCCCTCCATGATTTGGTGCAGAGGCCAACACCTTCGCATAGTTTTCTTTGGCTGTAGTGTTATCGTGTGAATCCAGCGCGATCTGGCCAAGTTCGTAGTAAGACTCTGTCTGATGCGGTTGCAACGCGACGGAGCGCGCTAATTCAGTCTTGGCTTCCTCATCTTTTGACAGCATGTACAAGAGATGGCCGAGTCCATAATGCGCGCTTGCGTCATCGTCCCTGATCTTCAGATATGCGTGCAGATGGGCCTCCGCATCCTCCATTTTTTGTTCATCGAGTTCGACATGCGCGAGCGCATACAGCGCCCTTTGGTTTTGCGGCTCCAACCTATGCGCTTCGGTGAGAGCATCATCGGCGTCCTTGTAAATCTGCATGCTGTCTGCCTGAATGCCGAAATCAATGAGTAGTTCGACCGATTTTGGAATGTAGCCCTTCGCGCGTAACAGGCAGGCCAAGGCTCGGTCCGAATTGCCAGCGGCGCGATCGGCGAGAGCAGATGCGGTGGCTGCGCGCACCTCTCCAGCCTGCGCCTTCGGAGAAGTCGGATTAACCTTCAGCACAGCCTCGAACGATTTCATCGCGTCATCGTTGAGAGACTGCGCCAGTTGCACCTCGCCAAGCTCTTCCCAAGCCATTAGATTGTGCGGATCACGCGAGACGATACCGGAGAGCATCTCATTCGCCTGCGTGAGCTGATTCGCGGCCACGAGCGCGCGTGCATGTTCGAGAGACTCGGTTGACTGCGAAGACTGTGCAGTCAGGTAGGGAGCAATGGCAAAAAGCATGAGTATCGAAAGGGAAAAAAGTAAGCTGCATCGCTCGCGTTTTGATTGGCAACTATGCCGGTGACAATTTAAGTCATACTCAAATCGCGAAGTCATCTGGCCGGCCCATTTCTCTAAAAATTATTGCCGTCCCGAATTGCTCAAAGCGGCTGCGCTGGCGGTATTCAGCTTCCGCCAGTCCTCGGCTTCCTTCGCGCTCGCCTCAAAGGCGGCCTGTTTCAGTTGCTCGCATTTCAGGGCCGCTGCGCGTGCCTCCTCGGTTTTCCCCAGTCGCCGATAGATCTGAGACAACTGATACCAGGCTCGCCACTGCATTTCTCCATCCAGTGTGGTCGCGCGCTGAAAAGCCAGTACTGCCTCGTCGTCCTTTCCAACTGCGGCTAGCGCCCTTCCCAAGTAATAGTCTGCACCCGTGGGATGGTTGCAAATCTTGACGACATCCTGCAGTAATGGAAGGGCCGCACTCTCCTGTCCGCTGTCGACCTGGGCACTGCCCAGGTTATACATAGCAATCGGATTCCCCGGTGTCAGCCTCAATTGCTCGGCAAAGGCCTTCGCAGCCTGATCGGCCTGCCCCAGTTTGCGATATTCCCAGCCCATGCCTTCGTACAGTTCGGCCTCTTTTGGAGCGAGATTGATGGCCAATTGGTATTCCTGAATGGCACCTTTATGGTCATCCGCCTGTGCATCGATCGCTGCATTCAGCCGATGCAAGCGCCATGAGGCCGGGTCCAGCTTATATAGAGCGGTGTAACTTTGTTTGGCCTCAGCCATGTGAGCCTGTACGCGGTAATCGAGGACATTCTCATCTGTTGGCG
>Ga0207035_1016_pt1 | contig 62190 bp, 49 predicted proteins | sample Alteio_BWMinCont_77_FD_153272 | JGI IMG/M metagenome (GOLD analysis project Ga0207035, IMG submission 153272) | Enriched cells from forest soil in Barre Woods Harvard Forest LTER site, Petersham, Massachusetts, United States -... | ecosystem: Environmental > Terrestrial > Soil > Temperate forest >... | reverse complement strand
CCAAGGTCAGGGTGACTGTGTTCCTTGTTTTGAAGAAGGTTGTGATCGACACATAAACAGCCGGAGTCAGTGTTTGGAAAATTTAACTGCAAAGCACGTTATTACTGCAGTGAATGCATTGATCGGACTCCCTGTATCTTAATCTTTTCTGCTTGTTTGATTTTTCAGTGAGTGCTCGTGTATGCTCACCATTTCCATCTACCATACAACTTCTCTCCTAGTTTTTCTTATTTTATTAAAATTTCCTTTGTTTGAAAGATGTTAACACTAAGTGTCATTATTATTACGAAAGATGCAGAGAGAGATATTCGTGACTGTTTAAACTCAGTAGCGTGGGCCGATGAAATTATCGTGCTGGATTCAGGAAGTCATGATAAAACGGTAGAGATTTGCTCTGAATATACCTCGAAAATTTTTTTTACCGATTGGCCAGGATTTGGCAGGCAAAAAAATAGAGCCTTGGATAAGGCGTTGGGCAAGTGGGTTTTGTCAATCGATGCCGATGAAACACTGAGTGATGCATTGATCGACGAAATAAAACGGATTACATCAGATGATCACATACGTGAAGAGGCCTACGCGATGAAACGAGTTTCCTTTTTTTGTGGAAAAAAAATTAACTATGGTGATTGGGGGCATGATTATATTGTTCGTTTATTTCGCAATCAAGCAAGTATTAAATTTAGCCCGGTTTCTATCCATGAAAGTCTAACAGGTTATCGGCGATTGAGGTATTTGAAGCAGCCTATTTTTCACCGAGCAATTCAAAATATGAACCAGGTAACACTTAAATTGGCGAATTATTCGACAATTGGAGCAGAGTTTGCTTATCAACAGGGTAAAAAATCCAGTATAACGAAGGCAATTACGCATGGATGGTGGTCTTTTGTTCGATGTTATTTTTTACGGCTAGGTTTTCTCGATGGAAAGGAGGGATTTACCATCGCATTTTCAAATGCAGTTGGAGTTTTTTATCGCTATGTAAAGTTGATTTATTTGTACAAGCCAAGCCAGAGGTAGGAAATGATAGAAAATACTACACTGATCGGCCCAATAGCTATGAAAACGTCAGCATGGAAGGATGTATTTAAGCGCCTCAGTCAGATTTTTACGAGCATCACCGCCTTTGTACTGCCTTTATCAACAGCGGCACTGGAATTTTTTTTTATTGCGAGCGTTATGTGTTTGTTATGTTCTGGAGAATGGAATAAGCAATATGAAAGCGTACGTAACAACTATCTTGCTTTGCTGTTTCTCGTTTTTTTTGCATTATTTATAGTGGGTCTCAGTTACACAATAGCACCACTTTCAGTGGCTTTACACACATTGCTTAAATATAGCAAATTTTTATTCGGATTTTTTTTATTTTTCATTTTTTCAAACGAAAAGACAGTGCGTTATGTCATCTTCGCTTTTTTAGTGTCAATAACCCTAACTTTATTATGTTCTTATTGTAAATTTTTTTCTATTTTTGATTTTTTACATCGATTTCCTAATGATTCTGGAGTATTTAAGGATCATATTTTTACTGGATTTATAATAGCTTTTGCTAGTTACTGCTATATTTTTATTGCTTTTTCAATTAAAAAATGGAGAATTTTAGCTATAATTTTATTTTTACTGGCAGTTTATGATGTGTTATTTATTAATGTGGGTCGCTCTGGATATGTGGTCTTTATTAGCTTATTTTTATTGTTTAGCTGGCAAAAATTTGGCTGGAAAGGGGTTTTGTTTACTGCGCTACTGATCATTTTTTTGTTGAAAGGCACGTTGTTTTTTTCAGAAACCTTTAGGGATCGCCTGTCCATGACACAGCGCAATATTCAGCAATACGACAGAGGAAAAATTGATACTTCCATCGGTCTACGCTTAAATTTTTATAAAGCTAGCGTACAGTTACTGCGACAACATCCGTGGATAGGCACTGGGACCGGAAGTTTTTTACAAGCTTACTCGCATAGCGTAGGGAGCCAACATCTGATGACGGATAATCCGCATAATGAGTACATCAATATTGCTGTTCAATTTGGTTTATTAGGAATAATAACGCTTTTATCTCTATTTTTCATGCATTGGTACAAAAGTTTTCAATTAAGCACCACTCGTAGAAATTTTGCTCAAGCTATATTAATAGCGATTGCGGTGGGTTCTTTATTTAACTCTTGGCTAATGGATGTAACACAAGGCATCTTTTATGTTTTTTTTACTGCGCTTGTATTTAGCAAATTTTCTCAATTACCTAGCGAAATTTTCACGGTATCTAAACGATCTAACAGTTAGATTGTTGCCTCACTCCCTGTGTTTGACTCAGTTGCTCCACTGGCATTCCCATTTCTAGCTCATTCAACAGCCCCGGTCATTATTTTAACTAAAAACTTTATTTATTCACTGTGCTATTTTAAGAGAAGGATGACTAAATAATCAGATAAGTTGTTAAAATATGATCTCCAGACCTTGTTGACCACTGAATATCCTACTACACTGCGTGAATTAGATCGCAGGAGCTGGGGAACAAGCCATGGACATGCACACGATTCTTCGAGATAGTTTATTTCCTTATGGTTATCAAAAATTTCTTATTTGTTTGATACAGAAAAATCTGTCTCGCTTAGCCCTACTGTTTGGTTCGCTGCTTTTACTCTGTGTTACTACCCCGGCTAAAGCCGCCTGTTCGAATAATTTTCCCTTAGCCAATACCAATGTGGTGTGTACGGGAATAGATACCATCGGCGTGCAGGCGAGCGCTAATAACGTTAATGTAACGGTGAATACAGGGGCCAGCCTGCTGACAACTTATAGTGGTACAACAAACGGCGCGATCACAATCCAAGGGTCCAGCAATGTTAGTAATAGTGGTGCTATTGACGATAGCAATGATGGTCGCGGTATTTCTATATTAGGGCCGGGCTCCACGGTAACCAATACCATAACAGGTAGTATTGCAGGTATTACGGGTATAGGCTTAAGTCCTAATACGGATGGTACAGTGATCATCAATTCGGGACAAATTACAGGCAGCACTAATGGTATTGCCTCGTTTACAACTAGTCCAGGTAGCACGGGCATTGTGGTTACTAATAATACAACGGGAACAATTTCTGGCACAAACGCCATTCTTTTGGCTGAACAAGCCGGGCCACTGCAAGTCAACAACTATGGTACCGTTACAGGTAATACCTATTTATCAGGTCCAACAAACACGGTACTCATGGGACCGAGTGCCGTATTCAGTGGGATTGTAGTGCCCCTCGCAGGAAGCAATAACACATTAGAACTTGCCGGGATAGGGTCTGGAAATTTTAATTTAAATAATATTGGACCGGGTCAGCAATTCCAAAATTTTACCAATATCGTTGAAAATTCTGCTGGGAAAATGAGTACTTGGACGGTGACAGGAAGTAATACGCTGCCGTGGACTGTCGATAATGGAGTATTAAATATCGCCAGCGGTGCAAATGCGGGCGGCAATATGGCAATTAATGGCGGGACGGTAAATTTGTTGGGAGGGACGAGTACGATCGGGGGAAATGTGACCTTGGCTTCGGCAGCTACGTTAACAGGAATTGGTACGGTGATGGGGAATGTAAGTAATGGAGGAACGATTGACGCCGGGCTGCAGGTACCTAATCCCACGGCAGCAAATGTCGGTGCGCTCACGATTCAAGGAAATTATATAGGAATGAGCGGTTCCTTGAATTTACGTGCGCAGTTGAATGGAGATAATTCGCCAAGGGATCAGTTGATCATCAATGGAGCAGGGCCGGTGAGTGGCGTTACATCGATCTTTGTTACGAATTTACCAGGTAGTCTGGGAGCTGTGACAACCAATGGCATTCCCTTAGTAATTACCAAAAATAGCGGACCGGCCGGTGCCTTTAAGCTAGGCCACCCTGCGGAAGCCGGGGTCTATGAATATTATCTCCAGCAGGTTGGCAATAATTGGGATCTATTTTCACAACTCAATACGCCCAATCAACCCAGTTTACCCATTATTCCGTTCTATCGTGCCTCAGTTTCCGCGTATACACTGGGTCATATCAATGATCTGGAATACGGCTTTGCCAGTGTCGCTGATTTGCATCAACGCGTGGGTGATCTCAGCAATCCACGCGATCGCGGTAGCTGGGGACGAATCGTCACCCAACGGCTCAGTTTGGGTGGAAGTCTTTTTGACGAAAAAAACAAAACCTTTGGCTTCTTACAACTAGGGCAAGATTTACCGTGGCACCGCTTAGATTTTCCCAACGGCCAAACCCACACCGGCGCCATGCTTACCCTCGGCGGTGCCCAAGGCGACTTCTACGACCCTAAACGCGCTCTGTTTGGTTTCTCCACCCGCACCAACCAAATGAACACTGAATCCGCCGCCATCGGCCTTTACTGGACCCACTACAGTAACCGTCAAGCTTACCTCGATGCCGTTGCCCAAGCCAACTACTATACTAACCACTACAAAGATGTCTGTCCCACTTGCACCAACCAATCCACCCAACGCGGCTTCGGAGAAATCATTTCCCTCGAAGCTGGCTATCCGTTCTTCCTCTTCGCACAATACACGAGTTGGGCTCTGGAACCTCAAGCCCAACTGGCCTACCAACACTTAGGCTTGAGCGCCTTTAGTGACCAAGTTTCCAGCATCTCCTCTATATCCGATAATCTTTGCCGTGGTAGATTCGGGTTACGCCTTGCCCAACCTGCACTCCAACATATGTCTTCCTACCTACCCAATGCTTCTCCCTACCTTCTACATGTCTCCCCCTACTTACTGGCCAACGTCTACCAAGACTTCGTCTCACCCAGCAGCGTTACCATCGCTGGCATAAACTTCAACAATACGCTGGCTAAAACCTGGTTCGAAGTCGGCGCCGGACTCACTGCACCACTCCTCTACCATACCCTTTCAGGCTTCTTTGACGCCCGCTACCAAACCGCCTTCGGTCGCCGTGAAGCTTATCAAGCACTCATCGGTTTGCGACTCAGTGTATAAGGGGATAACGATCATGCTTGCAACTGATCTAAGACAGACTATAGACACTGTACTTTCGTTATGCCGTGATTGAATCAATCCCGATCGAGGCACGTATTTGCGAACCTTTTGCTATTTTTTGCAACAGCTGAAAATTCGCTTTCTCCTGGTGACGATCGTTTTGTGTATGCCATAAGTGAACAACAGGTACGGAAAATTTACCTGATTTTCTAAAGATACCTGATCGTATAAGACGTATGACTAAGTCAGAATCTTCATAACCCCATCCTGTAAAATTTTGGTCAAAACCATTGATAAAAAGGAAATCTTTTTTCCAAACACCGAGATTGCAGCTTTTGGCGCCCTGCCAACGTTTAGGATGGAATTTTCTCCAATCTTGTGGAGGTAAGCGTAATAAGGGAAGCAAACGATTAGTGTGACGAGCAAAGTAATGCTTTAACCATTGGATCTTAGTATAGCGGTAAATAGTTAACGATCGCTCGAGTACTTTGTGGGTGAATGATCGATTCAGTAGAATGCGGTGTCCTGAAACAAACCAGTTTGCTTCTGCAAGTTGTCGATGTTGATCGATGAAATCAAGGAATGGCACGCAGTCACCATCAAGAAAAATAAGATAGTTAGCTTGAGCCTTGAGGACAGCTTTATTTCGAATTTTAGCGGCGCGAAATCCTTTATCTTTCTGCCAAACGTGTTGCAATGGGCAATGAATTTGGGATTGTAACCGCTGAATGAGTTTCTGAGTTTCTTCATTCGAACCATCGTCGGCGACGATGATTTCATCAGGTAGCCGTGTTTGAGCCGCTAATGCGCTTATGACCAAGCGAAGGGCTTCTGGCCGATTATAAGTAGTTAGGATAATTGAGATGGTAGGCAAGGGTTTCAATTTTTAAAAAATCCTTCTGTTGCAAGGACAGAACTTGATGATTGATTCAACCATATGTGTAGAATTTGAACAAAATTTCGTATAGAAGACCTTAGTATTCTGATATTTTACTAGCGCAGTAGAATGATTGACAGCAGGAATTTTTTTAAATTTTGGAGGAAGCTCTGAAAAATTCTAATTCTCAACATGGAGGCACTAAAACATGAAATGCGCAACTTCATATATAATGGGCATATAGTGCTGGGTTCGTTTCTAGCTTTTTTTCTTGCATTTCCTACACTGCTTGTACGATGCCTCCCTTTATCAGTAGGGAGTAATAGAAAAGCATTATCCTTGTTGGTATAGCTGAATGAAACATCTTATTTTTTCTTTGTCGCGTTTTTTAGTTGTTTTTTTATCAAGTAGCATTGTTTTTTTTGCACTGTTAGTAGCCGCCATACACGTTTTAACCCTTTATTTGAACCATCGTGTGGAGACAGTAGAGCATTTTTCATCCAATTTATTGCATAAGCCCGTACAAATTAGTCAATTTTCGATAGAGTGGAAAGGCTTAATGCCAGTTTTAAAGGGTAGAAATGTCATCATCTGGAATGATACAAAAACTCAAGCTTTATTCAAAATACAGCAGTTGAGTGTTGGCATTAATCTCATTAAAAGCCTATTAATTGGCAATATAAAGTTGGGGGAAGTGATGGGGAGTAGTATTGAATTGCTTATTTATCAAACAAAAGATAAGCGATTCGAATTGAGCGGAATTAATACCTTGGCTGCTCAGGTTGCAAATTTTGGCTCGAATGGCGTCAATGAAATGCTGGAATGGTTGCTGGAGGAACCTTCGTTGAGTTTTCAAGATGTTACGCTAAATTTTTATCCTAGCATGGGGGGGGAATGGCCCAAAATGAAGTTTGATGTCATGTTAAAGAATCAAAGGAATCGTCATAAACTTAGTGCTCAATTAAAATTTTTTGGAGAAAACGCCGAACGATTACGTATCATCGCTGATCTAAGAGGAAAATTTTCACAACCATTATTTTCTGATCTCAGTGGCCGTTTCTATTTAGAAGGTCGCTCTATTTCGTTAGCTAAGTGGTTATCGTTAATAACAGAAAAATATTTATTACAAGATAGCTTGACTGATTTCAAGGTTTGGGCAGACTGGCAGCATGATCATTTTACACAGATTCATACAGTGTTTAGCAATCAAAAAAATAGTGTGTTGAAAATTACAACACAGGCCCCTATCACCATCATGCCTTTTTTCGCCAGTGTACGTTGGAATTCTTCAGTTCACGGATACTGGAGTGTTAATGCAATAGTTAAGGATCTAAATTTTTCTGCTTGGCGAGAAATACCAGGAATCAAAGGCTTAAATGCGTACTGTTATATGACAGCTAAATCTGGATATATAATTTCACGATCAAAAAATGTAAGCTTATATTTTTCCAAGTTATTTAGGGCCCCCATTCATCTAAACAATCTGTTTAGCGAGTTGCACTGGCGAATCACGAAAAATGGGATGGCAATGCAAATACCTAAATTAGAAGCCAATAACGCCGATCTATCCATCAATACACAACTAGCTTTGTTAATGCCAATAAATAAAAAAAAATCCAAGATAAGCCTTTTAGCGCATATAAAAACGAATAAGCCATCTCGCATTACCTACTACCTTCCGCAGCCATTTATTGGAAGCAAGCTTATGCATTGGTTAAACAGCGCAATTATAAACGGGTCGGGTGATACTACCTTACTATGGCGAGGTCCAATTTTTAAATTTCCTTTTGATAAAGACGAAGGCACTTTTTTAGTGAATACACGAGTAAAAGATGGCGAGTTACATTATGAATCTGGTTGGCCAAATTTAGAAAAAATTAATGCGAATCTGATTTTTTCTGGCCGAAAAATGCAAATATTCGTAGATTCTGCACGAATATTTAGCACGCATTTGGAAAATATTCAGGCGGATATTCCTATAATTAAGCGCCATATTCAAGCGGTGTTACACATTGTAACAAAAGAAATTCATTCCAGCTTGGAAAACGGTTTAGCATTTTTACATGCTACACCATTGATAAAAACAATCGACAACCAATTATCTGGCTTACTCCTACATGGCCCATTAAGATTGGCGTTACAATTTACGATTCCGCTGGAATCAGGTACGGAAAATTTAAAAATTATAGGTTTGGGAGCTACAGAAGATGCCATAGTAAGGATTCCTTCGCATCATATTCAAATAAATCATTTAAAAGGACAATTTTTTCTATCACAGACTGGCGTGCAAGCAGAAAATTTGTTTGGTATGTTGTGGGATAAACCGATTGTGATTGGAATTCGTTCAAAGCCAAGCATGCAGCTAACAATTAATTATAGTGATATTCAAACAGTATTGAATTCTGAAGAAAGTGCTTGGCGCTTTTCAGTAGATAATAAATTTGCACAAGGAAGTGTGCTGATTCCTAAGGATCAACAGAAGGCCATCGATGCAAATTTTAGTTTTATTGTTTTTAATTCAGCAATCCTTGCTCAGAATAATACCTGGCACTTTAATCAAATTCCAAAAATAAATTTTCACGCTAATAATATACGTTATGATGGAATGGACATTGGCATGCTGCAGTTAGCACTACGTTCCATGTTAAATGGTGTGGCAATTCAAGATTTACAAGCCGGTAATGCTAACTATCACATCATTGCTAGAGGGGCTTGGCATGATCAATCAAACCCATCAACGGAAATCTTTGGGCAATTGGATAGTTCTAACTTGAGTGGTTTTTTGCATAGCTGGGGATTACCTGCCAGTATTACAGCAGAACAGGCACACATTCGATTTAATTTGCAATGGCTTGGTATGCCTTCCGAGATCGAAGCTACGCGTTTGCAAGGTAATTTTTCTTTTAGCGCATCGAACGGGCAAATTGTAGATATAGGTTCCAATGCGGAAGCAAAGCTAAGTTTTGGTCGATTGCTGACTTTTTTAAGTTTACAAAGCTTAAGCCGTCGTCTGCAATTAGATTTTAGTGATTTACAAACAAAAGGCTTTAATTTTACAGCATTACAGGGGCATTTTACATTAAAAAATGGAAATGCTTTTACGAAAGATACCAGCATTGAAGGGCCGGTAGCCGTAGTAACAATTACCGGCCGAATTGGTTTATTTCCAAAAAATTACGATCTTGTTATTAAGATCAGGCCGCATTTTACGTCAAGTTTACCGGTGATCGTAGGATTAGCAGGTGGACCTGTTGCGGGTGTCGTTACATGGATAGCGAACGCGGTACTAGGCTCCACCGTGCAAAAAATTGCTGAAACAACGTATCATGTAACGGGATCATGGGGAAAACCAGAAATCACGAAAACTTCCACGTAATTACTATCATGATGGCAAACGGAAGTTGACAAATTATCTTGTATGTTTACTACAATTCCTTTTGCATCCCATCGTTAGCTACGATAGGATGTTAACCATGATAAAAAATAGCATTGCCTTGGCCTGCAAGGCCTTGTTGGAGCCTGCAGGTCTGACCGACCATCAGTTACAGACGGTTTTGGGCCACTTACTCGTTCCTACCGTAGATATGGCTGATCTTTATTTTCAATCAATTTGTTCAGAGAGTTGGGTTTTGGAAGACGGCATCGTAAAAGACGGCAGTTTTAATGTTGCGCGTGGTGTTGGCGTTCGCGTCGTTAGTGGTGAAAAAACCGGTTTTGCTTATTCAGATGAGATACTCCTGCCAGCGCTACAGTCATCTGCCAAGATAGCGGCTAGTTTTGCTAAACGAGGGCAGCATGGGCGAATCAGGGCTTGGAAAAAATTGCCTGTTAAGCCGTTATACCCAGCTTCCGATCCCATGTTATCGTTAAACGCAAAGGATAAAGTACATCTGCTGAGCCAGATTGATGAAGCAGCACGAGCGATTGATCCTCATATTCGACAAGTGAATGTAAGTTTAATGGGTATGCAAGAAACCATACTGATACTGAATAGTGATGGATCAATGTCGGCAGATATTCGTCCCTTAGTTCGTTTAAACATCCATGTAATTGCTGAAAAAAAAGGACATCGTGAGCAAGGTTTCGCTGGTGGTGGTGGTCGAAGCGATTATCGTTATTTTATAAAAAATGATGTGGCCCTCAATTTAGCGAAAGAGGCAGTTCAGCAAGCTATTACAAATTTGGATGCAGTGCCTGCGCCAGCTGGTACAATGCCCGTCGTGTTGGGTCCAGGTTGGCCTGGCGTATTGTTGCATGAAGCAGTTGGTCATGGTTTAGAAGCTGACTTTAATCGCAAAGGCAGTTCCACTTTTTCTGGTCGAATCGGAGAGCGAGTTGCCTCTCCTGGGTGTACAGTAGTAGATGATGGTACCTTGCCAAATCGACGTGGCTCACTCACAATCGATGACGAAGGTACACCTACACAAAGAACTGTCTTGATCGAAAATGGGATTCTCAGAGAATACATGCAAGATAAGTTGAATGCCCGCCTCATGGGAGTGCAGTCTACAGGAAATGGGCGTCGTGAATCTTATGCCCATTTACCATTACCTAGAATGACCAATACCTATCTACTACCAGGACCCTATGCGCCAGAAGAGATCGTGGCTTCCGTTGAGCGTGGTATTTATGCAGCAAATTTTTCCGGTGGTCAAGTTGATATCACCTCAGGTAATTTTGTATTTTCGGCTTGCGAGGCCTTTTTAATAGAAAATGGCCGAATAACTCGGCCTCTTAAGGGTGTTACACTTATCGGAAATGGCCCGGAGGTTTTAACCCGTATTTCACTGATAGGAAACGACCTTGCACTTGATAGCGGGGTCGGCAGTTGTGGAAAAGAAGGGCAAAGTGTAGCCGTTGGGGTTGGACAGCCCACCGTAAAGATCGATGCCTTAACAGTGGGTGGTACTACAGCGTAGCTTGATCCAGGTAAGGCTTGATTGTGTACTTTATAAAGGGGACATGGAAAGAGGGACCTCTATATAAGTCATCACACTGTCGTCCTACAGTATCTTTTTAGTCATTATTTTTGTGAAACACGATAACGCATCACTTCGTACGTCTATGCAGGAACCTAGTTCTCATTTCTATCTTTATAGCCGTTTGCTAGCTTATATGAAATGCGACTGGGGTTGGTTTTTGTTGAGTATTGTAGGCACTATTTTTTTAGCAAGTACGGATGCAGGTTTTATTTGGTTCTTAAAACCCTTGTTGAATAAGGGTTTTATTGATAAAGATATCTATTTTATACGTTGTTTACCTTTCGTTTTAGTCCTAGCTTTTTTAATACGTAGCTTAGCTAATTTTGCTTCTGGTTATTGTTTAGCGCGAGTCGCCAGGAGCAATGTGTTGCGTATTCGTCGAGATGTTTTTTCCAAACTGCTGTGTTTACCAGCCACTTTTTACGATAACACGACTTCAGGAAAATTACTTTCGGTTATTATCTATAATGTTGAACAAGTTACGATGGCTAGTACGACTTCATTGATTACTTTGGTGCAAGAAAGTGCTTTTATTATCGGCTTGATTGCCATTATGATCATGGCAAGTTGGCAACTTAGTCTACTTTTTTTTGTCGCAGTCCCTACTATAATTTGGATTACGCGTTATTCTAGTCGACGTATGCGCAAATTGAATAAGGCTGTTCAGGATTCAATGAGTGAAATAACACAAGTTGCCGAGGAAATGATTGATGGATACCAGGTGATCCGTACCTTTAGTGGAGAAAGTTACGAAACGAGCAAATTTATCAAGCTATTGGAAAAAAATCGGTTTCGCGAATTGAAGGTTGTGGTCACTAATTCCTTGGCAAGTTCTGGAATGCAGTTGATTGCCGGAGGAATTGTAGTAATTACTATCTATTTAGCCACCTCACATTTAACACATATTACGGCGGGTGGATTTGCTTCTATGGTCAGTGCCATGTTGCTGTTGCTGAAGCCGATGCGGAATTTAGCAGCGGTGAATAGCACTATTCAACGAGGATTAGCGGCAGTAGATGGTATTTTTTTCCTACTGGATGAAAAAATAGAGTATGACAAGGGAGTGCATACTTTATCCACGGTAAAGGGCACCTTAGAGTATAGAAATGTCAGTTTTAGTTATTTGTTACATCAACGCGTATTAAAAGATATCAATTTTAAAGTAAACTCTGGTGAAACAATTGCAGTAGTTGGAAGATCCGGCAGTGGAAAATCGACCTTAGTTAATTTATTTCCACGTTTTTATGATGGATATACGGGAGAAATTCTCATCGATGGTATTGATATTCGTGCGCTAAAACTTAGCGATCTACGTACGCAATTTTCATTAGTTTCTCAACATGTTACATTGTTTAACGATACCATTGGACGCAACATCGCCTATGGTCAGTTAAGTGACGTCGATGAATGTAGGATTGTTCGTGCAGCAGAAGCGGCACATGCTATGGAGTTTATTCAACAGTTACCCAAGGGGCTCGATACATTAATTGGCGAAAACGGAGTACTGTTATCAGGTGGACAACGGCAACGCATTGCTATTGCACGCGCTTTACTTAAAAATGCGCCATTTTTAATTTTGGATGAAGCGACTTCTGCGCTAGATACCGAGGCAGAGCGACATATACAAGCTGCGTTAGAAGAATTGATGCACAATCGCACGACCTTAGTCATTGCCCATCGACTTTCTACTGTAGAAAGGGCTAGTAGAATTTTGGTCTTGGATGCTGGCCGTATTGTTGAAATGGGGACGCACAAGGAGTTGCTGGCAAAAAAGGGCTATTATTCTAAGTTATATGGAATGCAGTTTGCCATGTAAGCATCGATGCTATACCGCTCGTACGTGAATATGCGAATTCGCAACTTCAAGTACTTTTTTTGCGCGATGAGGATTTTCAAGGAGATAACCGCGATTCTCTCCTTGAATGACTGCGCGGAAGCTTTGCTTTTGCCAGTCATGTGATCAGGCATACCGCTCGCTGTGAGTTAAAAAGATTCGCATCTTCACGTATGAGCGGTATAGACTCACTGAGCTCAAACGTTTTGCAGTGAGTTGCGTAGGCGATGGGCGATGTATAAGTTTTGTATAAAAAGGAATTTACATGATACATCTATTCTCCGCATGCATTGCTTTTTCTATTACGTTGACGTGTATCGTATTATTGCGGCCCTTAGCAATACGCTTTAGCTTGATCGATGTACCTAATGATCGCAAGTGTCATCAAGGTGCTATTCCGCTAATAGGTGGTTTAGCGATGTTTATGGGTTTTTTTGTAGCGCTGCTAACGTTGCCAATTTCTTTGCAGCACTACCGTAGCTTTATCGCGGGTTCCATACTGCTTGTTTTTGTTGGATTACTGGACGATTTGCACGAACTGTCGCCAAGAAGCCGATTTTTAGCACAAATTTTTTCGCTTTTATTGATGTTTTTTTGGGGTCAAATAAAATTGACCTATTTAGGCAATTTATTTTTTTATAAAGCACAAGGCCTAGGATTTTGTAGTCTACCAGTCAGCGTCATAGCGGGATTGGGTATCATTAACGCAATCAATATGGTTGACGGTATGGATGGATTAGCAGGAAGCCTAGTATTAGTCGAATTAATATTATTATTTTACTGCGCAGTAATAAGTGGTCAATTGCCATCGGCTTATTTGCTGTTTTTAATGATGGTGGTTGTTGTGGCGTTTTTATGGTTAAATTTTCAAATTCCAGGGCGTTCACATGCTAAAGTATTTATGGGTGATGCAGGAAGCATGTTTTTAGGCTTTACTTTGGTTTGGTTTTTGATTGAGCTTTCACAAATAGGAGCACACGCGATAACGCCGGTTACTATGTTGTGGATCATGGCTTTACCTTTGTTTGATACAACAGCAGTAATGCTTTATCGCTTAAGTAAAAAGCGATCTATTTTTTCTTCTGACCGACAACATTGTCATCATTTACTGGCTAAGTTGGGGTTTTCCGCTGTGCAAGTGAGTATTATTTTAGGTAGTGCAAATTTAATACTCGGTCTCCTGGGTGTAGTGGCGTATCGATGTCAATTAGCAGAAGGGATGATGTTTATAGGATTTTTAATCTTTTTTTTGTTTTATTTTATTGGCATACGTCATCTAAGGTTACGACTTGATCAAAAGCAAAATAGTGTAGTTTTTGTTCGTTTATTGAGCAAAAATTAAAAAATGCTTGCATTCTTTTCAAATTATGTATAAAAACTAAGTTGTTGCTAGATGTTGTGTAGCGTCTGTCTGAATTAAGCTATAGGTTTAGTAACAGAAGAATTTTTCTTATCCATTTTATTACAGGGGATAGATGATCATGATCATGAAAAAGACGGGCTTCCTTGTTGCTGCCGCTGCGGCAGCTGTCCTGCTTTCGGGTTGTGCTACAGGCGCGCGCAATATGCCTGAAAATACGCCAGTTTGTGAGGCGCCTTGCATGCCGCAACCATGTAATCCATGCAAAACGATGAATTGTTGCAGAAAAATGATGAATACATCCGATAAAATGATGTGTCCTTCTAAATGCAAGAAGCGCCATCATCACCGCCGTTGCACAGCAGACAATGCGCAAACACAAACCCAAACGCCGGCTAATGCGTAAAGGTTAGTTTTTAGATCAGCTGATATTTTTCATCAGTTGGTAGAGTGTGCACAATGAAGCCACGCTGTTTACGGCGTGGCTTTTTTGTAATTTCTAGAAGTGTTTAAAGATTTTCTATTTTCTTAAATAATGTGATACATCTAAAATTTGCGGTGCGTAAAGACTCCAGAGAGAAGTATCGATTTATCGTTGTAGTCTTTGAGTTTAGTATGTCGAGGGTTGTAACATAGGTTTTAGAGTTTGCGTAAGCTCTCATTGAGGTTATGAGGTTTGAAAGGCGTGACAGATGGAGTTTATTTAGGGTTTGGTCTCGGTTTACGTGCGCAACATTATTCAGCTATCTTAGAAAATTGGCCTAAGGTTGACTGGTTTGAGGCGATGACCGAAGATTATTTAGTTGCCGGTGGTCGGTCGCTGCATTATCTAAGGCGTATTCGTGAGCGTTATCCTATTGTGTTGCATGGTGTCTCCCTGTCAGTAGGGAGTAGTGACCCTATTAATTTTGATTATTTAAAAAAAGTGAAAGAATTGGCCACATCTATCCAGCCAACATGGATTTCAGACCATTTGTGCTGGACAGGTGTCCACGGTCTCAATGTTCATGATCTCTTACCACTGCCTTACACGGAAGAAAGTATGAAACATATTGTCAATCGAGTCCAGCAAATTCAGGATTTTTTAGGTAGAAGAATTCTGTTGGAAAATGTATCCAGCTACATTGAGTATCGATCATCCGTGATGAAGGAATGGGAATTTTTGGCAGCGATTGCAAAACAGGCTGATTGTTTGATTTTACTTGATATCAATAATATTTATGTAAATTCAATAAATCATCAATTTAATCCATTAGATTATTTAGATGCTATGCCCGTGAACCGTGTTCAGCAATTTCATCTCGCAGGACATGCGGATTGCGAGCATTATATTATCGATACCCATGATGCACCGGTTGTTGATTCTGTGTGGTCGCTTTATGATGCCGCTGTACGTCGTTTTAGTAAGGTCTCTACAATGATAGAGCGTGACGATAATATTCCAGAGTTGGCAGAGTTAGTGGAGGAACTGCAGCGGGCGAAACAGATCGCGGAGACGATATGGGGCAAAGAAAATGTCTGTGTTGCTTAACCTGCAAGAGATGCTGCAAGCCCACCTGTTTGTGGGTGATGACGATGATCGCATTGCTGACCAGCTAATGCAGCCTGCAAAGGGAGCGCTAGCTGACCGCTTAGCCATTTATGTCGATGCTTATCGCTTGAGCCTTATTGACGCGCTGGAGAAAGAATATGTACTGATCCAGGCTCACTTAGGTGAAGAAGCGTTTATAGAGCTATCTGATGCTTATATTGATGAGCACCCTTCTCGATTTTTTTCCATTGGAGATTTTACCAAAGAATTTCCTGATTTTTTGGTTAATTACCATGCAAAAAAGGGTTACTTAAGCGAATTAGCCACATTAATAAGGGCGCTAAGCCTTAGTCGGGACGCAGCTGATGAACCCCCATTAAATCAGACCGAGCTAGCTGATATTCCATTACACGACTGGCCTTTGTTATGCTTTAGGACACATCCGTCGGTTTATTGTTTAACATTTCAGTGGAATACTTTTGAAATTTGGAAGGCTTTAGTAGAAGGGACGGCATTACCCAGTGTGTGCAAGGAAGTTTCCCATTGTGTTATTTGGCGTAAGGAATTACAGGCTTATGTCAAAAATTTAGCGCCACTAGAATATTTAATGTTGCGAGCATGGCAGGAAGGTCGTTGTTTTTCCGATGTTTGCGAATTGGTTTGCACTAACGGCATGCTCAGCGAAACTGATGCAGCGGGCTTTGTGGCAGGCTACGTGGCGCGCTGCTTGAATGATCAGTTTTTTTTGAGAGTGGACATCCCTTAGGGCGCCTCTATACATGACAACCCGATATGTTTTTATCACAGGTGGTGTCGTTTCTTCATTAGGGAAGGGTGTGGCAGTAGCTTCTTTAGGAGCTATCTTGGAGTCGCGTGGTCTAAAAATCAGTTTGATCAAACTGGATCCTTATCTAAACGTTGATCCTGGGACGATGAGCCCTTATCAGCACGGAGAGGTTTTTGTAACGGAAGATGGAGCTGAGACAGATCTTGATTTAGGTCACTATGAGCGCTTCGTCCGTACTAAAATGACACGGGATAATAATTGTACGACAGGCCAAATTTATGCACGAGTATTACGGAAAGAGCGCCGTGGTGACTATTTGGGCGGGACGGTGCAGGTTATTCCTCATGTCACTGATGAAATCAAACTGGCCATCATGCAAGGTTCCCGTGATGCAGATATTGCTCTTGTTGAGATTGGTGGCACAGTGGGTGATATCGAATCGCTTCCCTTTTTGGAAGCCACTCGTCAACTGCGTATTGAGTTAGGGAGCCAGAAAACCTTCTTTATTCATTTAACGTGGGTGCCTTACATTGCTACAGCTGGTGGGCTTAAGACAAAGCCTACACAGCATTCAACAAAAGAATTAAGATCCATAGGGATACAAGCGGATGTGTTAATTTGTCGCGCGCAAGAAGAAATCTCTGAGCACGCGCGTGAGAAAATTGCATTGTTTACTAACGTAGAACGGGCCGGTGTTGTTTCCTTGCCTGATGTCAGTGATATTTATCGTGTTCCCCTATTACTGCATCAACAAGGTCTTGATGAAATGCTGCTGCAACGTTTTGGTTTAAAAGGTTATCCAGTTGCTGATTTAAAGGAATGGGAAAATGTAGTTGCTGCCAGGAAACATCCAACTGCTGAAGTAAAAATTGGCATGGTTGGTAAATATATGAGCTTAGCGGATTCTTATAAATCCTTAAGCGAAGCCATTATTCATGCGGGTATTAAAACGCGTACCCATATAAACGTCATCTACATTGATGCAGAGGAATTGACCAAACAAGGAATTAAACTATTAGAGCCCTTAGATGCTATTTTAGTTCCCGGTGGTTTTGGTAACCGAGGTATTGATGGTAAGCTTGTAGCAGCACAGTATGCTCGTGAAAATAATATTCCTTATCTCGGTATTTGTTTAGGAATGCAAATTGCATTGATAGAATTTGCACGTCATGTGGGTTTAAAAAATGCCCATAGTACTGAGTTTGATCCGGGGACGCCTTTTCCTGTGGTTGCGCTAGTCACTGAATGGGTGACGCCTGAAGGTAAGCGTGAAATGCGTGACAAAGATTCAGATTTGGGTGGAACAATGCGCTTAGGTGGTCAAATTTGCTTTCTCAGGGCAGGTAGTAAAGTGAGGTCCTTGTATGGGCGAGATACTATTTTTGAGCGTCATCGTCACCGCTATGAAGTGAACGATCAATTGCTTCCTAGATTGGAAGAACATGGATTAATTGTTTCTGGGCGTTCAGAAGACGGAAATTTAGTGGAGACGATTGAGTTAAAAAATCACCCTTGGTTTATCGGCTGTCAATTTCATCCTGAGTTTACATCGAATCCACGAGATGGGCATCCTTTGTTTATTAATTTTATTGAAGCTGCACGTGTGCAGCATTCTCAAAAATTGCATGTAGACGAATAAAATAATACCAGTGGATAAAAGAGATCGTGGATTTAAAAATGTTTTATCTTCCTGTACGATATACTATTCAGTAGGGCTATGAATATTACGGATGGAACAATACATGGATGGAGTAAAAGAAGAAATTTTTTCAAAGAACGATATACAGTTCAGTGATAGTTACTCTGTCCCTGTTGTATCGTTGAATTCAAAATACCGCCTTGCCCTGACAGATGTACGCGATGGCTGTAAAGAGTGGCGTATTTGGCTTTTGTTAGCTTGGCAAGATACTAAGCTGCGCTACCGTCGTTCTACGCTAGGTCCATTTTGGATCACGCTTAGTATGGCCGTGACGATCTATACCATGGGCCTGTTGTATGGGCGGTTATTTAAAATGGACTTATCTCATTATTACCCGTTTCTTGCGACTGGTTTGTTGGCCTGGGGAGTCATTTCGTCTCTATTAACTGAGAGCGGAAGCATTTTTCTTGAAGCAGAACAATTTATTAAACAGGTGAAGCAGCCATATTCGGTATTTATTTTTAGAGCAGTTACTAAATGTTTTATCGTTTTTTTTCATAATATTTTAGTGTTTGTTCCTATCATTCTTTTTTTTAAAGTGCCTCTTAATTTTTATACCTTATTTATTTTTTTAAGTTTAGCAATTCTTTGGATAAACGGCGTTTTTTATGGTGTAGTGTTTGCCATTTTGGGAACTCGTTTTCGAGATATGGTTCAGTTAATTATCAGTATTGTACAAGTTATATTTTTTTTAACACCTATTTTGTGGTCTCCAAGTATTTTACCTGATAAATATCAATATATTATTAAGCTTAATCCATTTGCACAGTTTGTAGAATTACTGAGAAATCCTCTGTTAGGTAGTTTACCCTCAGCCTATACATTATTTTTTATTACTGTGGTAACGCTGTTAGGTTTTGTTGTTTCTTTTGTCGTTTTTTCTTGCTACCGTGCTCGAATTCCCTATTGGCTGTGAATGTAGGATTAATAAATGGCCTTCATACAATTAAATGCAGTAACTATTGATTTTCCAATCTACAATTTTAGTGCGCGTTCTTTAAGGAAACAGTTTTTACGCTTGACCACAGGTGGTGTTTTATGCAATCAAGAAAATATGGTTGTGGTCAAGGCGTTAAATGGTGTTACATTAAAAATTAATCACGGTGATCGCGTGGGTCTTATTGGCCATAATGGTGCTGGAAAGAGTACTTTATTACGAGTATTAGCTAAAATTTATGAACCTATCAAAGGGCATGTGCACTGTCAGGGGACTATTTCTCCACTGCTGAATGTGATGCTTGGAATTAATCATGAATCAACAGGGTATGAAAACATTATGATCAGAGGATTATTTCTTGGCTTAACGCATGGACAGATTCGAAGTAAATTAAAACAAATTGCCGAGTTTACCGAATTAGGTGATTATTTATTTGCACCTGTGCGCACTTATTCTTCAGGAATGCAATTGCGTCTAGCCTTTGCTGTGGCCACTTGTATTAAACCAGATATTTTATTAATGGACGAAATGGTGGAAGTTGGTGATGCTGCTTTTGTAAAAAGCGCACAGGCGCATTTAAACAAATTTATTGATCAATCCAGTATTTTAGTGTTGGCTTCTCACTCAAGCGTAACTATCAGAAGACTGTGTAATAAAGTAGTGTTAATGGAAAAAGGTAGTATTAAATATTTTGGACCAGTAGAGGAGGGAATAAAGCAATATGGGGTTGCGTAATTGCCATGTCATTACCACTTTTCTGAATTTCAAATTTATAGAAACGTCCTGAAGGAATGCAATGCGAAAAGTAAAATGTTGGTGTAATGAACGATGAAATTTATTAAAAGATCGTCTGGGATGGATCTAAAAATTAGCTTAATTTTGCTAGATTGGTCAGTGCGAGAAAGTTTTCATTTGTTATATTATTTATCGAAACAAAGGTTGCCTAGGAACCAATTTGAAGTCATCGTTATAGAATACTATTCCTCTGTTTCAGCCGCAATAAAAAAATTTGACGATCAGGTTGATACTTGGCTTTTGTTAGAGATGCCAAAGAATTGTTACTACCACAAGCATTTGATGTACAACGTTGGGATCGCTATGGCAAAAGGGGAAATTCTTATTATCTGCGACTCAGATGCCATGGTAAAACCGAGTTTTTTAGAGAGTGTTTTATTAGCATTTCAAAATAATTCTGACATTGTTTTACATTTAGATCAATTTCGTAACCATCGAAAGGATTTGTACCCTTTTTGTTTTCCTAGTTTTGAAGAAGTGATAGGTACAGGATGCATCAATAATATAGGTGGAAAAACAAAAGGCATCGTATTAGCAGAAGATCCTCTCCATGAATGTAATTATGGTGCCTGCTTGTGTGCTAAAAGAGCCGATTTGCTTCGTATCGGTGGAGCAGATGAGCATATTGATTTTATAGGTCACATTTGTGGTCCTTATGATTTAACGTTTAGGTTAATTAATTCTGGAAAAAAAGAAGTGTGGCATCAGGATGAATTTTTATATCATACATGGCATCCTGGTCAAGCTGGGGTGGATAATTATTTGGGTCCGCACGATGGAAGGCATATGTCCACCACAGCTTTGGAAGCACTTTATTCGCGCCGTACTGCTCCACATGTTACCAATCCAGTGATGAAATTTTTGAACGATAAAGATAAAAAATATTCCATTTCAAATTTAGAAAAATTTTTGATCTCTTCAGAAAATTTATTAATCACTCCTACAGAATTTTTAGAAAGCAATAAGAGTAAAGAATGGGCAAAAAAAACCTATTTATATTTTACTTATTTAGGGTATCAGATAGTTAGAGAAGACGGACAGTATCGAGCTGGTTTGATTTTGAATTATTTAAAAGATAAATCTCATACATTAAAATCGAGTCAACTTGATTTTTTAAAACGAGAAATCCGCAGTAATATATTGCACAGCATTCTAGATTTTTCTAAATTTTTTTATTTAATTAAGTATTTTTTTGAAAATTTAAAAAAACATTTTTTAAATTTTCAAAAAAAATATAAAATAATTGTTAAATTACAACCAAAGATTTCTAATAAATTTTCTATTATATTTAAATATAAATTAATAAATTATTTTATAAATAATTTATTAATTTTCGTTTTGTTTTTTTTGCGTAATTTTTATTTTATAAAGGAAATATTGAGAAAATATTTTACGAAAATTGTCAATATATTTATTGAAAAAAAATTAAATGTAAACTATTTAATTAGTTTGTTAGTGAATTTAAGCTGTATTGATAAGCCTAGGGATAATGAAATTTTTTTATTTATAAACAGCTCTTTTATTGGTTATTTTTTAATATCTTTTAGTATTTCATTTTTAAATAAAGAATTTATTACAGTTCAAAAAATAAAAAACGATAAGGAATTACAAGAATGCTTGATGCAGTTGCACTCTCGTGAAAAATTAAGTTATGTAATCGTTAGTAGGGCATGTTTTTTACAATTTCAATCAAATTTTCTGCAGGTACAAGCAAAATTATCAAATTTATCAATGAACGTTATTTAGTGTTACTTTATACATTTCCATTGTATATACCGCTCGTACTTGAAGATGCGAATCTTTTTAACTCACAGCGAGCGGTATGCCATGATCACATGACTGGCAAAAGCAAAGCTTCCGCGCAGTCATTTAGGAGAGAATCGCGGTTTTCTCCTTGAAAATCCTCATCGCGCAACTTCAAGTACAATGGGTATAGGTTATTGATGCTTGTTGGCATGAATTTTTTTAATATGAGGATAAATGATCCTAGGTGTGTGCTGTTTCAGTAAAGATTTGGATTTAGTTTGAAAATTCAAGCTAGTTCGTGTAGCATGCAGCTTCGCTTATTTAGGTGTATTCAAGAAAATAGGCTGTAAAGGAATGTGTGGGTGCATGACAGTTGAACGTTTAAGGAAATTATGGAAACTGTGCTAGTGACGGGAGGGGCTGGCTATATCGGCTCAGTATTAGTTGAAGACCTACTTTCAAATTGGTATAAGGTCATTGTCGTCGATAATTTTCGCTACAATCAGACGAGTTTAAATGCCTTTTGCTATCATAAAAATTTTGAAATCATCAAAGGCGACGTATGCCTAAAATCGACAATATTGCCGGTACTAAAGCAGGCAGACTACATCATTCCCTTGGCGGCATTAGTCGGAGCTCCTCTCTGTGATCAAGAGCCTATAACAGCGGCAGCGGTAAATAAAAAAGCAGTGCTGATGATGCTGAAGCACGTCAGTCGACAGCAGGGCATTATTATGCCAACGACTAACAGTGCCTACGGTTCCGGGGGCGAAAACAACTATTGCGATGAACAGTCGCCGCTTAATCCTATTTCACAGTATGCCATTGAAAAAGTGGCAGTGGAAAAGGCTTTAATGGAGCATCCTAATGTTATCAGTTATCGTCTTGCTACAGTTTTTGGGCTGTCTCCGCGTATGCGTCTGGACTTATTGGTCAATGATTTTACTTATCGTGCTGTACACGACCGCTTTTTACTTTTGTTTGAAGCAGATTTTAAACGTAACTATATTCATGTAAGAGATGTATCAAAAGCATTTTTACACGCTATATTGCATTTTGGCTCAATGAAAGGGGAGGTTTTTAATGTCGGTTTGTCTGATGCAAATCTTTCGAAACGTGAGCTTTGTGCTAAAATTAAGACTCATTTGCCAGCTTTTCAGTATTTAGAAGCAGATCATGGCAAGGATGTAGATCAAAGAAATTACGTTGTTTCAAATCAAAAACTAGAGAATACTGGTTATAAACCACAGTATTCTGTCGATGATGGTATCGTTGAGCTTATAAAAGGTTATGTCATGCTAAAAAATAACCTATATGCTAATGTTTGATTAAAATTTTTATCATTCTTCCATGGAGTGGATTTCTTGCTAAAAAAGCCAAAGGTTATATTAATTAATGCCGGTGATACGCAAAAGATCTATCAATCACTGAATCAGCAGTTTACTGCAATTGAACCGCCTTCATTGGCGGCTCTTTTTGCAACTTACTTGCGCAATAATGCTTGTGAAGTACAAATTATCGACGCACCTGCTGAAAATTTGTCGCCAGCAATGGTAGCAGATAGGATTGTAGAAGATGCTATGCCAACCTTGATCGTGCTTGTGGTTTATGGATTTCAACCTTCCGCTTCTACACAAAATATGTCTGCAGCTGGTGAAATTGCCAAAGCTATCAAAAACCTGAGTCATGATTATCACATCATGATGACGGGCACACATCCAGCGGCTTTACCGTTGCAAACTATGCAGGAAGAGGACATTGATTTTGTTTGCGATAGAGAAGGTCCGCAGACCATTTTACGAACCGTATTGGCATTAACAAACAAAAATCCATGCTTTCGTGATATCAAAAGTTTATGGTATCGTCTGGACGAGGAAATCATCGGTAATGAGGCTGAACAGCTATTAGACGATCTCGATACAGCAATGCCCCATGGTGCATGGGATTTATTGCCCATGGAGTGTTATCGTGCACATAATTGGCATTGTTTTGAGCACATTGAACAACGTCAACCTTATGTTTCTTTACATACTTCATTGGGTTGTCCCTATAAATGTTCATTTTGCTGCATCAATGCGCCGTTCGGACAGTCCTCGTATCGTATGTGGTCTCCTGAAGTAGTTATAAAAGATATTGATAATCTGGTACGGAATTACGGGATTAAAAATATTAAATTCGTCGATGAAATGTTTGTGTTGAATAAAAGGCATGTCTTAGGTATCTGTGATTTATTAATTAATCGCGGTTATAACCTCAATATATGGGCTTATGCGCGTGTTGATACGATCAAGGATGAATTTTTAGATAAATTAAAAAAAGCAGGATTTCGTTGGTTAGCGCTCGGTATTGAATCAGGTAGTAAGCATGTGCGTGATGGCGTGGAAAAAGGACGATTTAATAGTCAAGAAATTTTGCAGCGCGTAAAAAAAATTAAAGAAGCTGGAATCAATGTCATAGGCAATTACATTTTTGGTTTGCCAGATGACAATTATGAATCCATGCAAGAAACTTTAGATCTAGCGATAGAAGCAAATTGTGAATTTGCTAATTTTTATAGTGCGATGGCATATCCAGGATCTAAGTTATACACTCAAGCGAAGTTAAGAAATTGGCCATTACCGAACTCGTGGATAGGCTATTCACAGCACAGCTATGAATGTACGCCCTTGCCAACCGAATATCTAACTGCCGCTGAGGTGCTGAATTTTCGTGATAAGGCATTTAAATCCTATTTTTCTAATGATCGGTATTTACATTTTATTCAAACGAAATTTGGTGAAAAAGTAAAAGAGCACGTTAAAAATATGTGTGCTCTCGATTTGCCGCGCAGGCTCTTAGTCAAGGAAATGGTAACATGATTATCTGCCAAACGCCTTTTCGTGTCTCATTTTTTGGCGGAGGTACTGATTTTCCAGAGTGGTATGAAGAAAACGGAGGCAGTGTTCTTAGCACCAGTATAGATCGTTATTGTTATATATCTTGTCGGTATTTACCACCTTTTTTTGAACATAAACATCGAATCGTCTATTCCTGTATTGAAAATATCAAAAATTATGATGAAATCAAGCATCCTGCTGTGAAAGGGGTTTTATCTTATTTGGAACAGGAAAAAGGAGTAGAGATTCACTATAATGCAGATTTGCCAGCGCATTCTGGATTAGCGTCCAGCAGTTCTTTTACAGTGGGATTATTAAATTCCTTATTAGCATTGCGTGGACAACGTATTGAACCCAAGCAATTAGCTAAAAAAGCTATCTACATTGAACGCGAAATTTTACAAGAGGTAGTGGGATGTCAGGATCAAATTGCTGCTGCCTACGGCGGTTTTAATCTCATTACGTTTCAAAAAAAAGATGATTATAAGGTAGTGCCTATTATTATAGATCAAGAAAGATTACATGCTTTGCAAGATCATCTTGTTCTTTATTTTACCGGATTTTCTCGTTTTTCATCAGAAATTGAAGCAGTTAAGGTGAAAAAAATCAATGAAAATCAAAGTCTTTTGCGAAATTTACAAGCAATGGTGAGTGAAGTGGTTTCCATTCTTTCAAATCCAAATACCTCTTTGGATGAGTTTGGAAAATTATTAGATGAAGCCTGGCAGTGTAAAAAAGGATTGTCTGATAAGGTCTCTTTACCAGAGATTGATTATATGTATGAAATTGCTAGAAGCGCTGGTGCAAAAGGCGGAAAGCTTTTGGGTGCTGGAGGCGGAGGATTTTTACTGCTTTATGCCGATTCCCCTGCTCAAGTGCGTATTCGAGAAAAGCTTAAAAACTGTATTTGTGTGAATTTTCGTTTTGAAAATGAAGGCAGTCGTATTGTTCTGTATAAGCCCGATGGTTTTTAATGCGTGAATAGTGAAAGAATTTTGATCTTAGGAGCTGATAAAATGTTGGGCCGTTCATTGGCATCCCAGCTTGGAAAAAATTCGCAGATCTCCCTGATTCTTGCAAATCAAGTAGAAGTTGACTGGTATAGCTTAGATAAAGTAACTACATTTTTTGCAAAAAATTTTCCAGATATGGTGGTTTGTCTTTTAGGGAAGAGTGGGGGGCTGGCTCTTAATCAAGCGGTTCCAGCTGATTTAATGTTAGATAATTTATTGATTATTTTAAACGTAATACGGGCTTGCCATTTTTTAAATATTCAAAAAGCTATTTTTTTGGGTTCCTCTTGCATGTATCCTCAAAATAATTCTCAACCTATGCATGAAAAATTGCTTTTTTCTGGCTATTTAGAACCTACAAGTCAATCCTATGCCGTTGCCAAATTGGCTAGCTTTCAGTTGTGTGCAGCGTTTAATCAGCAATACGGTCGTCACTTTATTTTGGTCATTCCAAGTAGTATATACGGTCCACACGATGATTTTAATCCTACTAGTGCACATGTAATAGGGGCCTTAATCAATAAATTTCACCAAGCCAAAGTAAATCAATCCAGCGAAATAACGATGTGGGGTTCGGGATTAATTATGCGTGAATTTGTTTATGTAGCTGATGTGGCACAGGCTATTATTCGATGCTTAGCAAAGGATGTAACGGCAAAAATGAATCCAATTAATGTGGGTAGTGGTAGAGAAGTTTCTATCAAAGCCTTAGCTGAGATGATAGCGAGGACCATCGGATTTTCAGGAAAAATTTTTTGGGATAACCATAGGCCTGATGGTGCTGTACAAAAACGTCTAGACAGTCGTCAATTGGCGTCGTTGGGTTGGTCTGCACAAATGAATTTGGAAGAAGGGCTGGCACTAACTTATCAGTGGTATGTGTCAAAATACGCTATGAAAGAGGTCCATGATAAAATTTCCGTGTGAAACTATAGATCCAGAAGAGTTTTTGGCTGCTACTCAAAAGTATAATCCTGAATTTCTCTTAAAGCTGTATTTCCTTATGTTGCGTATTCGCATGGTTGAAGAAGCCATTGAAAAGGAATATCACAAAGACAAAATGAAATCGCCAGTGCACCTATGCATCGGGCAAGAGGCAAGTGCAGTAGGATGCAATTTGGTTTTATCTTCAAAGGATTTAATTTACTGTAGTCACAGAACACATGGACATTATTTAGCAAAAGGCGGTGACTTGAGAGCGATGATGGCGGAATTACATTGTAGAGAAACTGGTTGTGCGAAATCGTTAGCCGGATCAATGCATTTACTAGATAAAAAAGTAGGTATGGAAGGTAGTTCCGCTATTGTAGCAGGTGCGATACCCATTGCTACTGGCTTTGCATTAAGTCAAAAACTTAACAAAGGGTCTTTTGTTTCAGCAGTATTTTTTGGTGATGCAGCAACGGAAGAAGGTGTACATTGGGAATCTTTAAATTTTTCAGTGTTAAAAAAATTACCTATTATTTTTGTTTGCGAAAATAATTTTTATTCCGTATGTACACCTTTGGATGCTCGTCAACCTTCTCATGTAAAAATAGTTGATCGTGCCGAAAAATTTGGTTTGCCAACACAAGAAGTGAATGGCAATAATATATTGGATGTTTATGAACATATGTCAGTAGCAGTAAACGAGGTGCGTAATGGACGAGGTCCTTACTATTTGGTAATTAATAGCTACCGTTGGCGAGGTCATCATGGTGCAGGTGATGATTCAGCAAGTGGTTATCGTCATGTGGATGAACTGAATACATGGATGGAACAAGATCCAATCAAGATATTAAAATACGCTTTAATCAATCGGGAAATTTTAACTCAGATTGTAGATGAAAATTATCGAAATAAAATACAGACAGAAATTGAAGAAAGTTTTGAATTTGCTTTAAGTAGCCCATATCCTTCACAGGAACTTTTATTCAATATGGTTTATGCCTAGGAATAAAGTGTAAAGTTTCGATTTATATCTTTCGATGATTTATTGCAAGAAGTGGGATCTACCGATGCTCAGGTAATATACCCATTGTACTTGAAGTTGCGAATTCGCAACTTCAAGTACTTTCTTTGTGCGATGAGGATTTTCAAGGAGAGAACCGCGATTCTCTCCTTGAAGGACTGCGCAGAAGCTTTGCTTTTGCCAGTCATGTGATCAGGCATACCGCTCGTTGTGAATTAAAAAGATTCGCATCTTCAAGTACGAGCGGTATATAGCAATCAATTGGGAAAAATCAGGATAATGTTATGCTGTGGGATGAAAATATAGTAGTGGATTATGCGTTGCAGCACGCTAATAACATCGATGTAAATGAGCGTATTATTGATTATACAACTGCTGTAAATGAAGCCTTGCAAATCAAATTATTTCAAGATCCTGATACCTTTGTATTGGGCCAAGGCGCTACGGATCCGGGTCACATTTTTGGTATTACGAAGCATTTAAGGGAAAATTTTGGCGATGAACGTGTCTTTGACACCCCTGTTTCCGAGGAAGGTTTAATGGGGGTTTGTGTAGGTGCAGCTATGCAGGGAAAAAGACCTATTTATTTACACAATCGGCCAGATTTTTTACTACTGGCTTTTAATCAATTGATTAATCATGCAGCAAAAATACATTTTATGGATGCTGGGCAGTCAAGGATTCCTTTAGTGGTTTGGGCAGCAATTGGTCGTGGTTGGGGTTCTGGACCGCAGCATTCTCAGTCCATTCATGGATTGCTAGTAGGAGTTCCGGGACTAAAAATGATCATGCCTAGCACGCCTTACGATGCAAAAGGTCTAATGATTAGTGCTATTGAAGACAACAATCCCGTCTTGATCTTTGAACATCGTTGGTTAATGCGCTGCAAAGGACCAGTTCCAAAGGAATATTATAAAATTCCCATTGGAAAAGGTATTAAACGGCGTGAAGGGAATGAATTGACAATTGTTGGTTGTTCACAGGCACTGAATATGGTATTAGAAGCGGTGAATCAATTGGAAAAAGAGGGTATGTCTATTTCTGTAGATGTCATCGATTTACGAACTATTCAACCATTGGATGAAGCCATAATATTATCATCCGTTAAAAAAACGGGGCGGTTATTAATTGTTGACAATAGTTGGAAACAAGGTGGGTTATCCGCTGAAATTGCTGCTTTAGTTTCAGAAAAAGCGTTTCTTTCCTTAAAAAAGCCGATCCATCGTATCGGTTTTCCTCATACACACATCCCAGCTGGAGATAAATTAGAAAAAATATTTTTCCCGGATGTTAACACGATTGCGTGGCATATAAAGGAAATTTTGTTAGATTTTTGAAGGAGTTACTATGCATTATCAACTTGCCATGAATACATTTAGCTCGGAAGAACGTCAAGCGATGTTACGTGTAATTGACGAAGAACGTTATACCATGGGTAAGTATGTTAAGCAATTTGAAGAAGAATTTTCAAAAAAATTTAAAAAGAAATTTTCTGTTATGGTTAATTCAGGTTCCTCTGCAAATTTGATTGCGGTTGCAGCTTTATTTTATAGAAAAAAAAATTTTTTGCGCCCAGGTGACGAAGTTATTGTTCCCGCTGTTTCCTGGGCAACAACATATTATCCACTACATCAATATGGTCTAAAGCTAAAATTTATCGATGTTGATCTTCACAGCTTAAATATGGATCCAAATTTATTAAAAGAGGCATTGACACCAAAAACAAAAATGGTGGTTGCTGTTAATATTTTAGGTAACCCTTGTGAGCTTATGAAAATTAAGTCATTTTGCGAAAATCATGATCTTATTTTATTCGAGGACAATTGCGAATCGATGGGAGCAAAATTAAATGATCAATACTGCGGAACATTCGGTCAAATAGGAACATTTAGTAGTTTTTTTTCCCACCATATTTCAACGATGGAAGGTGGGATAATAGTAACAGATGATGAAGAATTATACGAATTATCCCTATCGTTGCGTTCTCATGGTTGGACTCGAACTATTCCAAATAATTCAAAAATATATCAAAGCAGAGAGGATGATTTTTTTGAAGCGTATCGATTTATTTTACCAGGTTATAATGTTCGTCCAATTGAAATGATGGGTGCTATTGGTATAGAACAATTAAAGAAATTCGATCAAATGGTAGAACAGAGAAGAAAAAATGCAAATATTTTTGTAAAATGTTTTCATAATGATGAAAGATTTATTATTCAGCGTGAAAATGGCATGAGTACTTGGTTTTGTTTTACTATAATTATTAATCCAAAATTTAATATATATCGTTCAAAGATTTTAGAATTACTGAAACTTTCAAATATTGAGCATCGTATTATTACAGGAGGAAATTTTTTGAGGCATGATGTTATTAAGCATATAAATCACGAAATCATAGGAGATATGAAAAATGCAAATATCATACATGAACAAGGGTTTTTTGTTGGAAATCATCCTTGTGATCTGAGTGACGAAATTCATTATTTTAAATTTATTCTCAATAAAGCATTTGAACAACAAGCTGCATTTGCTTAAATGACAATTTTAAACACGGATGCTTTAATTTTAGCGGGAGGCTTTGGGATGCGTTTGCGATCGGTCGTCAAACAATTGCCAAAATCAATGGCGCCTGTTAATAGCTATCCTTTTCTTTGGTATTTGCTGATGTCTTTGTATAAGCAAGGTATTCGAAGAGCCTTTATTTCATTGCATTATTTATCAAAAGTGGTGATAAATTATTTTGGTAATCATTTTTATGAAATGGAATTATATTATTTTATAGAGCCTATTCCTTTAGGAACGGGCGGAGCTATTCTATTTTGTTTAAAAAAAATAAATTCAAAAAAAAATATTTTTATTTTGAATGGTGATACTTATTCTTCCTGTAATTTGGAGGAAATGAATGAAAATTATTTTAAAAATAATGAAAAAAGTATTCTTTCTATTGCTGTGACCGTGGTTAAAAATGCAAAAAGGTATAATTGCGTTGCTATGCAAGATGAACGAATTACTTCTTTTTGTGAAAATTTTGGATCAAAAAATTGGATTAACGCAGGAATTTATTTAGCTTCCCCTAAATTAAAGGAGGTTTTAAATGAAATTTTTAATGAAAAATTTTCTTTTGAGAATGATTTTTTAAAAAAATATTGTAATCGTTATTTTTTTTCTTATTTCATTTTTTTTGGAAATTTTTTTGATATAGGGATACCAAAAAGATTATGATTTTTTTGCAAAAAAAATAAAATCAAAATTAATTTAATGATAATTAATTGTTTAATGGTTTGTGAAAAATTATATTAAAATTATGGATAATATAAATTTTTCTTTATTATTGCCAACGAGAGCTCGCCCAAAGCAATTACGTAGATTTTTAGACTCGGTTTATCAGTGTTCCCTCTTTCCTCAGGAAATTGAAATTATTTTGTTTCTCGATGAGGATGATAATTCTATGTTTGGTTTTGATTATCCAAATCTTAAAATTAAGAAGCTTGTTCAAGCTAGAAATACCATGGGATTTTATAATACATCTTGCTTGATGATCTCAGAGGGTAATATCATTATAGCTGTTAATGATGATATTGTTATCAAAACACTTGCTTGGGATAGGAAAATTCTAAATTTCCATAAAAATCAATCAAATCCAATTTATTTAGCCTATCCGAATGATCTGCATAAAAAAGGAAAATTGCCAACTTTCCCAATTCTTTCAAAAGAAACCTGTGAAAGATTAAAATCTGTTTTTCCAATTGAGTACAAGGGATCATTTTTGGATTTGCATTTATTTGATATTTTTATGCGTTTGAAAAAACAAGGAATAAATCGTATTTTTTTTTTGAAAAACATTATATTTGAACATTTACATTTTCGAAACAAAAAAGCAAAATTTGATGAAACATATCAACAACGCCGTAGGTTTTCAGATGATTGTGTTTTTGTTTCTTTGTCAAAATTTAGACAAACAGAAGCCTATGGATTAATTCGATTTTGTTCGTTTTTAAATCATTATGAACAAGATTATTTTTTTGATGTTTGTAAAATACATTATCAAGATGATAAAGAAAAATTTTTTAGTAAAATTATTTTTTATTTTTCATTTTTAATTTTTGATAAAAATATTTCATTTAGTTGGAGAATATATTTGTTTTATTATTTTATAGCAAGGTTACTTTTTTCGATATTTTTTGATACAAAAAAATGAGTAAAATGAAAAAAATAATTTCAATAATTGGGGCAAGACCACAGTTTATTAAAATGGTTATGGTTAAAAAAGAATTAAGAAAATATGAAAAATTTACAGAATTGTTATTACACACAGGTCAGCATTATGACAAAAATATGTCTGATGTTTTTTTTCAAGATTTAGAAATTGATAGCCCCAATTTTTTCTTTCGACTTGGCTCCGGAAATCATGGTAGACAAACGGGTCTTATGTTGAAAAACATTGAAAAAATATTAGTTCAGGAAATGCCAGATTTTGTTTTAATTTATGGAGATACCAATTCTACATTAGCAGGTGCATTGGCCGCTGCAAAGCTTCATATTCCGATTGGGCATGTAGAATCTGGGTTAAGATCATTTGATATGAAGATGCCAGAGGAAATAAATAGAAAAATTAGTGATCATTTGTCAACTTTATTATTTTGTCCTTCAAAAAATTCTGTCAATAATGCAAAAAATGAAGGTATTAGTTCAGATAAATTATTTTTGGTTGGTGACATCATGTATGATGCCGTCTTGTTTTTTTCAGAGAAAGTTTTAAAAAAAAATACAGTGTTGTCTGCGCTAAAGTTAGATAATAAAAATTATATTCTTGCTACTATCCATCGTGCTGAAAATACAGATGATCCAGTACGGTTAAAAAAATTGATGTTAAATTTGGAAAAGCTTAGCAAAAAATATACGCTTGTTCTTCCATTGCATCCTCGAACACGAGATGCAATGAAAAGATACGGAATAATATTCACATCGCTATCTACACTAAAATTAATTGAACCGGTTGGCTACCTAACAATGAGCATGTTGGAAAAAAATGCTGCTATAATTATTACTGATTCAGGAGGGGTTCAAAAGGAGGCATATTTTCATGGAGTTCCTTGCATTACGATACGTGATACAACAGAATGGCCGGAATTAATTGATGAAGGATGGAATTGTTTATGTTCTAGTCTTGAATTTGATTTATTGTTGTATAAGGTAGAACGCATGGTTCAAAAAACAGGTGAGCGGCCTCAGCTTTATGGAAATGGAAATGCTGCTGTACAAATTGTAAAACACCTGTACAATTTTATAATAACGTGATATTCATTAAAGCCGCTGTTTTGTAGGTTTGCCGCACAAACTAAGGTAGCGCAGGACGAATGTTTAAAAAGGAATTGATTACGAGGCTTAAGGAGCGTAGAGCAGTACTGGGCATCGTGGGGATGGGGTATGTTGGTTTGCCACTGGCGTTACGTTTTTCTGATGTTGGTTTTCAAGTCATAGGATTTGATATCGATACAGAACGAGTCGATATGATAAATCGTGGCGAAAGTTATATTCGTCACATCCCAAAAGATAGACTAGTCTTAGCAAAGCAGCATGGATTTAGGGCGACCGTAAATTATGCGGAAATAACTGCAACGGATGCATTAATTTTGTGTTTACCAACTCCACTCAATAAATATCGGGAACCTGATTTAAGCTATGTATTAGGGGGTATGGAGGCCTTGCTCCCTTATCTACACCAGGGTCAAATCCTTTCTTTAGAAAGTACCACGTATCCAGGAACCACGGAAGAAGAACTGAAGCCGCGTATTGAACGGGCCGGTTTTAAGGTAGGAGTGGATTTTTTTCTTGTTTTTTCCCCGGAACGCGAGGACCCTGCTAACCAAAGCTTTCAGGCAGCAACCATTCCTAAGGTGTGCGGTGGCATTACACCGGACTGTTTGTTGGTAGGTGAGGCGCTGTACGAGCAGGTAGTGTTGCGTGTCGTTAAAGTGAGTTCGACACGTACAGCAGAAATTACTAAATTATTAGAAAATATTCACCGTGCCGTCAATATTGGCTTAATGAATGAACTTAAACATCTTGCTTATGAGATGGATATTGATATTTTTGAAGTTATTCATGCCGCTGCTACAAAACCGTTTGGTTTTGTTCCCTATTATCCAGGTCCTGGTATTGGCGGCCATTGTATTCCTGTGGATCCATTTTATCTAACCTGGAAAGCGCGCGAATTTGGCATCCATACTCGCTTTATAGAGCTAGCAGGTCAAATCAATAGCAGTATGCCAGCTTGGGTTATTCGACGCTTAACAGCTGCTTTAAATCGTCACGGAAAGCCTATCCAAAATAGTAAAATTCTACTGTTGGGACTAGCGTATAAGATAGATGTCGATGACATTCGCCAATCTCCCTCCCTTGACTTAATTAATCTGTTGTTAAAATCTGGTGCAAAGGTTGATTACTCAGATCCGTTTGTTCCTAAGTTGGGTCATTATCACGGTAAAAACTATGATATGGAAAGTATAGAGTTAACGCCAGAATGTATTGGAAAATATGATGCATTGTTATTGGCGACTTGTCACACAGCTTTTGATTACGAAATGATCCGTGAGTATGCGCAATTAATCATAGATACACGAGGTAAATTTCACGATATTAATATAGATACTATTATTAAAGCATAGATAATTTATGACGTTTTTTGAAAAAATTCATGGATAAACTTACTAAAATCGCTATTGTTGGCCTAGGTGCTGTATCAAAAAAGCACATCGCTGCTGTACGGAAATTTTCCACTGCGCTACAGTTAGTTGCGGTTGTCGATTCCAGAGCTGACCTTGTTAATAAAGTGAGCCAAGATCTAGGAGTGGCTGGGTTTGAGCAATTGGAGAAAATGTTTGAAGATACGGAAGTAGATATTGTCGTGCTTTGCACGCCTAACTGGTTACATGCACAACAGACCATACTGTGCATCAAGCATGCCAAACATGTTGTGGTAGAAAAACCCATAGCAGTTGCATGGAATGATGGTTTAGCGGTGCAAAAAGCTGTGAAAAATTCAAAATTAAATTTATGGATCGTACAGCAACATCGTGTTAATCCGGTTTTAAAATTATTGAAGCAAACGATTGATGCAAAAAATTTTGGACGGATTTTTCAAGTCAATATCAATGTTTTTTGGACTAGACTGCAAGCATACTATGATGCGGCTGCTTGGCGTGGATCCCGTATCATGGATGGTGGCGCATTAATGAATCAAGCCAGTCACACAGTCGATCTATTGCACTGGTTATTCGGTCCTGTGCAGACAATACAAGCGATGTGGGCAACTCAAGCGAGGCAAATAGAAACAGAGGATAGTTGTGTATTGAATATACGTTGGAAGCAGGGAACGTTAGGGTCTATGAATATCAGTACCTTGGTTTATCCAAGGAATCTAGAGACCTCTATTACCGTCATAGGTGAAAAAGGTACGGTGAAATTAACTGGTTTAGCCAGTCATGAAATTAGCCATTGGGAATTTGCTGATTTTACCATCGATGCAGAGGAGATCAGGAAAATTAACCAACAGGCAGCACAGTTTGTGGAGCAGAGCCACTATCATTATTACGCTAATTTGATCGAAGAAATAACGAGCAAGACTAGCTTTTTGCCAGATGTTACGGAGGGATTAAAGACACTGGAGATTTTAATCGCGGCTCAGCAAGCAGCTATGACGGAAGTGACCGTACAATTGCCGTTAATGATAGAAACTGACGCGTGCATCAGGGATACACTATACATTTCGTAAAATGCATTATTACAAGCATGAAACCGCTATTGTGGATGAAGGTGCACAGATTGGCTTGAATTCAGCAATTTGGCATTGGACGCATGTTTCTGCGGGTGCCCGAATAGGAAGTGATTGTTCATTGGGTCAAAATGTGTTCATAGGAAATGCCGTTGTTATTGGTAACAAAGTAAAAATCCAAAACAACGTATCTGTTTATGATAGTGTCACGTTAGAGGAAGGCGTATTTTGTGGGCCTAGTATGGTTTTTACCAATGTTTACAATCCACGCGCTGTCATCGATCGTAAGCGCGAATACCGAGGCACTATGGTGAGAAAAGGAGCGACCTTGGGGGCTAACTGCACCATTATTTGTGGAGTAGAGATTGGCAGATATGCGTTTATTGGAGCGGGAAGCGTAATCAATCGCCAGGTACCGGATTATGCCTTAGTAGTGGGTGTACCGGGGCGTCAAATAGGTTGGATGAGTGAGCATGGTCAACGTTTGGACTTGCCTCTACGGGGGCATGCCGATGTACTGTGCCAACATACCGGCCAGTGTTATCGGTTGATCGATAATCAATTGATTTTTTTAGCAGAAAATGGTGTATCGCGTTAATGGGAAAAATATGTTATCGCTTGATTTAAATAAGCAATACCAGAGGATTAAGGAAAAAGTAGATAAACGGTTGCAAAAGGTCATTGACGAAGGTCAGTTTATTTTGGGGCCGGAGGTCGACGAATTAGAAAAACAGCTTACGTCATTCGTAGGAGTTAAGCATTGTGTCAGCGTTGGTAATGGTACTGATGCGCTAATGATGGCATTGATGGCATTAAATGTACAACACGGAGATGAAGTCATTACCACGGCTTTTACCTTTGCTGCACCAGCAGAAGCGATTTGCTTGATCGGTGCAATACCGGTGTTCGTTGACATTGATCCTAGTACCTACACCATGGATCCAGATGGTATTGAGCTTGCTATTACAGATAAAACAAAAGCCATTCTCGTCGTCAGCTTATTTGGCCAGTGTGCTGATTTTGATAGGATAAATCGACTGGCAGGTGAAAAAGGAATTCCAGTCATCGAAGATGCAGCACAGAGCTTTGGTGCCACTTACCAAGGGCGTTATTCTTGTAATTTGTCTAATATAGCTTGTACCAGTTTTTTTCCGTCAAAACCGTTAGCTTGTTATGGAGACGGTGGAGCTTGTTTTACAGATGATCCTGTTTTAGCGGCCAGGCTAAGACAAATTCGGGCACATGGGCAAACGGATCGTTATCAGCACGTTTCACTAGGTATGAATAGTCGCTTAGATACTTTGCAAGCAGCTGTTTTATTAGAAAAATTAACTATTTTTCCCGAAGAAATTGTGTGGCGTAATGAACTAGCTTTGGCTTATGGAGCGTCATTGAATGATGAGATAAAAGCACCAGTCGTTCGCTTCGATAATACTTGTGTTTTTGCCCAGTATACGGTAGAGGTTGCTAAACGGGATGAATTAAAAAATTTTTTAAAAACACGACAGATCCCTGCAGTAATACATTATCCAAAACCTTTATATCAGCAGCTGGCTTTTCGGGATCGCTGTAAAATTGTTGGTAGTATGCAACACACGGAATATGCAGTTTCCTGTGTGCTAAGTTTACCCATACATTCCTATATGGAAAAACAGGAAATTCGCTGCATTGTGGATGCGATCAATGAATTTTATTTTCCAGTATGCGCTAATTTTTAATTGTTTAACGAGGATTAATGAATGAAGATTTTTATCACTGGAGGCGCGGGATTTATAGGCTCACATTTAGCGGATTGCTTTTTACAGCGAGGCGATCAGGTGCTTGTTATCGATAATTATGCAACAGGACGTCGTGATAATCTCACGCAGCATGCTTGCTTGAGGGTTGTAGAGGGAAGTATTGTGCAAGGATCCTTAGTCCAAGAACTTATGATAGATTACAAACCAGATCTCATTATTCATGCTGCTGCTTCCTACAAAGATTCAGAAAATTGGGAGGAAGATAGTAGAACCAATGTCCTTGGCACAGTCAATGTCATTCAGGCTGCTAAGAAGGCCAGATGTCCACGAATCGTTTACTTTCAAACGGCCTTGTGTTATGGATTGCAACCCAAAGAACAGCCTATTACCTTAGCTCATGTACTTGATTCAGGCAATAGTAGTTATGCCATTACAAAAACGAGTGCAGAACAGTTTATTCAGTTATCGGGTTTAGATACTATTTCATTTCGTTTGGCCAATGCTTATGGTCCACGTAATATTAGTGGACCTTTACCTACTTTTTATCAACGTTTATTAGAAGGAAAATCTTGTTTTGTGATGGATACAAGACGGGATTTTATTTATATCGACGATCTCGTTGATTGTGTTACAAAAGCCATTGATAAGGGCGTGCAAGGAATTTATCATATTTCTTCTGGATCAGATTATTCCATTCAAGAACTGTTTGATGCAACTATAAAAGCTATGTTTGTTGAACTTGTAAATCCAGTAGAACTTCGTTCAAGAAATCCAGACGATGCCTTTACTATCCTTCTTGATCCTAGTCGTACAGAAAATGACTTACAGTGGAAAATTAGTACACCATTACAAGAGGGAATCAAAAAAACTATTCATTATTACCAAAAATATGGCATCACAGAAACCTATACACATTTACAGGGAGTTGAAGGTTAAATGTCATTTTTACAGCTCGATATTGATGAAAAAAATTCAGAATATTGGAATGAATTATGTGGAAGTAGTGCAGCAAAATATTTAGGAATAACTGATTCTTCCAGAGAGTCCATTGAAAAATTTGATAATTGGTATTTTTCTTTTTATCCTTATTTACAGGAAAATTACTTACAATTAGAAAAAATTTTAAACAAAAAAGTTTTAGAAATTGGTTTGGGTTATGGAACAGTTTCTCAATGGCTTGCAAAAAGCGCGCATTCATTTACTGGTATTGATATTGCAGAGGGACCTGTTAATTTTCTTAATCACCGCCTGAAACTTATGAAAAAACCATATAATGCATGTGTTATGTCAGCACATCAGCTAAATTTTCCTGATAATTGTTTTGATTTTGTTGTGTCAATTGGTTGTTTTCATCATACGGGAAATATAAAAAAATGTATTGATGAAGCATATCGCGTACTAGTTCCTGGAGGAATTTTGTTATTTATGTGTTATAACAAGCATTCATTCAGAGAATTTTGTCATCATCCAATTAAAACTTTTTTTTCTTTTTACGAGGAATTTTTAATTTTCGATAATAGTGATAGATTTCGATATGACAAAAACCTTAATGGAAAAGAAGCGCCGTTTACAGAAGCGTCTTCAAAACGTGGGTTAGTGAATTTGTGTGAAAAATTTTCATTCTGTAAAATTAATGTAGAAAATATAGGTGGATCATATAGAAGATTTTTTATAAAGAATTTAGGAAGAATTTTTGGAACTGATCTTTATGTGCAGTGCATAAAGTAGTAATTTATTGTGTTGACTTTTTTTGAAAATAAACGAATTCTCATTGTTGGTGGTGCCGGCTTCATAGGCAGTAATCTATGTAAGAAATTTTTGGAATGCAATATCAAAGAATTGATTGTAGTAGATAATTTATTATCTTCAGAATTGTCGCAATTACCTAAAGATTCTCGTCTTCGTTTTATTTTTGGTTCAATCACCAGTAGCTCCGTATTGCACCGAATTCCAGACGATACTGCATTCGTATTTCATTTGGCAACCTATCACGGAAATCAAAGCTCTATATATGATCCATTAGCAGATCATGAAAATAATACCATGACTTCACTGAAATTATTTAATCATATTAAAGATTTTAAAAAATTAGAAAAGGTTGTCTACGCATCAGCTGGTTGTTCTATTGCTAAAAAAACATTTAATAAAACGCAGGCAACAAGTGAAGAAGAAGTAGTTTCACTTTATTTGGATAGTCCTTATCAAATATCAAAAATATTAGGAGAATTTTATGGAAACTATTTTTTTATGCGTTATAAACTTCCCTTTGTAAAGGCACGTTTCCAAAATGTTTATGGGCCTGGTGAGATTTTAGGTTCTGGTCAGTGGCGAGGTACATTTCACACAATTTGGAGAAATGTGGTTCCTAGCTTTATTTTTAAAGCGCTGAATAAAGAAGCTTTGTTACTTGAAAATCATGGTTTGTCTACGCGAGATTTTATTTATGTAGATGATATTGTTTTTGGTTTAATGTGTTGTGCAAGCATGGGAAAATCTGGTGAATGCTATAATTTAGCTTCAGGACAAGAAACAGAAATTCGTAAACTTGCTGAATTAATCAATCAATTGACTGAAAATAAAACACCAAGCCATTTTAATGTAGCTAGAGACTGGGATCGTTCTGGAAGGCGTTACGGGTGTACGAAAAAAGCAGTAAAAGAATTAAATTTTAAGTCTAAGGTTGATATTACATTAGGTCTTAAATATACCATTGATTGGACTCGTCATCACATTGAGCTCATTAAACGGTGCATCGATCAGCACGCTTACTACGCTGATAATTGAAGATGTTTTAAAGAATAATAGATTCGTATAAATTAGCTTTAGTTTTATGCATATACTGGTTTAGAGGTTAGTATTTTTATGTGTGGTATCGCCGGAATTATCGATTTACAGGAAACATGTGATTTAAAATCCAGTATAGAATCAATGAAATATTCCATAAAGCATCGTGGGCCAGATGGTCATGGAACCTATTGCGACGAAGATTTTAGATTGGCATTTGGTCATCAGCTTTTAAGTATTGTTGATGTGAAAAAAGGGAGACAACCTTTTTTTAGCGAAGACGGTCAGATCGTTTTAGTTTTTAACGGTGAAATTTATAATTATCCAGAATTAAGACATGATCTTATTCAGGAAAAATACCCTATTACTAGAAATTTAGATACCGAAGTTATCATTTATGCTTATAAAAAATGGGGAATAGATTGTTTACAATATTTTCGTGGTATGTTTGCATTTTCTTTATGGGATAAAAAAAATAAGATCCTATTTTGTGCACGTGATCGACTAGGAATTAAGCCTTTTTATTATTTTTTTAATAAACAAAAATTTATTTTTTCTTCTGAAATAAAAGGAATTTTAGCTTCACATAGAGTGCATGCAGAAATTAATACACGGGCGCTAGAAGACTATTTAACGTTTCAGTTTTGTCTAGGGCAGGAAACTTTATTTAAAAATATCAAAAAAATAGAGCCAGGATATTATTTAATAATTAATTGTCATGATCAAACACTTAGCTTGACATATCAGCAATATTGGGAAATCGACTATAAAACGCCTAATATTTTTGAAAAACCTTATTATATTGATAAATTAAGCAAATTATTAGAGGAATCCATTGCTCTACATATACAGGCAGATGTACCGGTTGGTGCGTATTTATCGGGTGGATTGGATTCAAGTGCAGTGGTTTGCTTGGCCAGTACTAAACTAAAAGAAAAAGGTTCATTTAAAACATTCACCGGTACTTTTTTGGAAGGTGAGCGATACGATGAAAGTGTTTATGCGATGCAAGTAGCAAAATATGTTCAATCTGATCATCATGAAATTGCCATGCATGATACAAATTTATCAGAAATACTTCCTGAATTAATTTATTTTATGGATGAACCTGCGGCGGGTCCGGGGTTACTACCACAGTATGCTGTTTCAAAATTTGCAGCAAAGCACGTTAAGGTTGTGCTAGGTGGGCATGGCGGAGATGAATTATTTATGGGCTATGCAAGATATTTAATGGCCTGTTTAGAAAATTGTTTCGCAAGCTCTATTTCTGGAAAATCCATTCAAAAATGGATGTCATTGGCCTCCATGGAAAAAAATCTCGTATTATTAAATCATTATAAATCTACATTAAAACAGTTCTTGGGTAGTAGACTTTTTTGCGAAGAGGATGCTAGTTATTTTCATTTGATGGATAGAAAAAATAGTGAAAATAAAATTTATTTTCCTGAAATTATTGAAAATAATCGTTGTTTTACAAGATTTCAAGAATTATTTAATAGATATAAAAATGATTCATTAATAAATAAAATGCTATATTTTGATTTAAAATCTTCTTTACCTGCTTTATTACAAGTAGAAGACCGTATGAGTATGTCCGTTTCTTTAGAGTCCAGGGTTCCATTACTTGATCATCGACTCGTAGAGTTTGCAGCGACAATCCCAGATAAAATAAAATTCTCTGCCGGTAGAACTAAACATATTTTTCGTGAAGCTGTTAAAAATACTGTTCCTAAAGGTGTTTTGAACCGAAAGGATAAGATGGGATTCCCTGTTCCATTGACTGCATGGTTTTACGGAAAACAACAGGAATTCGTGAAAGATGTACTTTTTTCAAAAAAATCTAAAGAAAGAGGGTTGGTTGACTTGAATAAAATAAAGAAAATATTTAAAAATAATTTACCTATTTCACGATCAATTTGGGGTGCGCTCTGCTTAGAGCTATGGTTTGTAAGGTTTATCGATCAATGTTACTGAAATAAAATGCATGATCTGTCGAAACCATTGGCGATATTAATTTTTTGCAATAAGCCAAAAATTAATTCTGATGCCTCTACTATTATCGATCATATCGATGCATTTGTAAATTATTCAAGAAATAATATATATATTTATTCTAACATAGGTATGTACCCAGGAAAATTAGATATAAATAGATTTGAAGTTATTATTGTACATTATTCAATATATTTATTGGGAAATTTTTATTTATCAGAAAAATCTAAAAAGTATATTCAAAAATTTAAAGGACTGAAAATTCTATTTATTCAAGATGAATACAGAAAAATAAATGATATACACAGAGAAATTAAAAATTTATCATTTGATATGATATATACATGTGTTCCAAATTCTGAAATAGAAAAAGTTTATCCTGTTTCTTTATTTCCATCGATGAAAAAGATAAATACATTAACAGGGTATATTCCTGAAAATTTATTGATGCAGAATCCGCCGCCAATAAAAGATAGAAAAATTGATGTTGGGTATAGATCGCGTAAAGTTCCTTTTTGGTTGGGTAGTTTAGGGGCTGAGAAATACCAAATTGCTGATAAATTTCATGCGTACACAAAAAATGATAGATTAGTTTCTGATATATCTTATGATGAAAAAAAACGTTTGTATGGATTTTATTGGATAGATTTCGTTGTATCTTGCAAAACTATGCTAGGCGTGGAGAGCGGATCAAGTGTTTTTGATTTTTCTGGTGAGATTGAAAAAAAAGTGAATCGATACAAATCGTGTCATCCATTTGAAAGATTTGAAAAGATTCATGATTTTTTTTTAAAAAATCATGAAAAAAAGATTATATTAAATCAGATTTCACCACGGTGCTTTGAAGCTATTGCTTTAAAAACAGTACTGGTTTTATATGAAGGAAATTATTCTGGAATATTAATTCCATGGAGACATTATATTCCTTTAAAAAAGGATTTTAGTAATATTGAAACGGTGGTAAATTTTATTAAATCTGTTGATGAATTACAAATAATATCTGATCGAGCTTATAATGAAATAGCGCTAAATCCAATTTTTTCTTATCAAAATTTTATTGAAAATTTTGATAATGAAATTTTTAATGAATTTCATAGAAGAAAAAAAAATAAAATAGATTTTTTTTACACAAAAGATAATTTTATTAAAGCAATTGACTCATATAATTTTTTTGAATTATTTTTTAAAAAAATAAAAATAATTATAAGATTATCATTTAGATTTTTTCCAAATTTTTTGAAAGAGCCATTGAAACAATTATATTTTTATTTAAATGAAATATATGAAAAATATTCTATTACTCGCTGATACTTGCCATCATACTATGGCTGTCAAGGATCATATTAAAGCGATGATGGCGTGTTCTTCATTGAATTGGTTTATAGAAAATCCACTTACCTGTAAAATACTACATAAATTAAATCTTAATAAATTTGATGCTATAGGTATTCATTATTCTATAAAAATTTATAATAATTATTATCTTTCAAATGCAATAAAAGAAAAAATATTTTCTTTTAAAGGAATTAAATTTGTATTTTTACAAGATGAGTATGCGAATGTTAATAAAACTATTTCTGATTTAATCGCCATGGATATAGATATATTATTTTCTTTATTCGGAGAAAAATATATAGATCATGTGTACTGTAATGAAAAATTAAAAAAAATTAAAAAGGTAACCGTTTTGACAGGCTATGTGTCCGAGTCAATGAAAAAAATTAAAATAAAACCTTTGGAGGATAGGCCGCTTGATATTTTTTATCGATCGAGAATTTATCCATTTTCATTAGGCTGCTTAGCACAGGAGAGAATTTTAATTTCAGAAGGGGTTCAAAATAGAGCAGCTCAGTATAATTTAAAATGCGATATTAGCCTAAAAGAAAATAAGCGTATCTATGGACAGGCTTGGATAGATAATTTGCAATCATCTCGCGCTGTGTTAGGAACTGAAAGTGGAGCTAGTATTTTGGATGAAACAGGGGAGATAACAAAAAAGTTAAAAAAACTGTTTTCACAATGTCCTATGATGGATTTTTCCTTTGCTTATAAAGCATTACTATCGCAGTATGAAGGTAATATCTATTATGCTATGATTTCTCCACGCTTATTTGAAGCAGCAGCGACTCATACAGCTATGATACTTTTTCCAGGAGAATATAATGGGATTTTAAAAGAAAACATTCATTATATTGCTTTACGGAAGGATTTTTCTAATTTTTCTGAGGTAGTAAAAAAGCTAAAAGATAATAGTTTTTTAAAGCAGTTGATTCATAGAGCATATCAGGATTTGATATTATCTGGTGATTATGCCGATAAAAAGCTTTCCGCATTAATTGAGCGAGAGTTGTTCAAAGTAGCGAATAAGTTTGAAAAAAATTATATCCCTATTTCTATTAATGTTATCCGTGATCACCTAAGCACTATGAAATCAAAAAATACCATGATAAATTTTATCTATATAATTATGGAAGAATGTAAATTCGTTTTAGTGAATTTTTATATATTTTTATTTGATTCGCAATATACAGGAAAACAAAAATTATTTTCTATTTATAACGGAATTAATCGATATTTATTTTATTTATATAATCGCTGGGTGAAGCGCAGGGAAATATTTTTTTCTTAAAAATATAAACTGAGCTGCACCCCGTTTTTCGGACAGGTACCTAAGTAAAGTATACTACAATCGTCAGCGACGGCATTCTAGTATTGGTTTTTAAACGCCTATGATTTTGACCATCAAGGACGGCATGCCCCTTAGAACCGTGTGTTCGAAAATTTGCGGTAAGATCAATTTTTTTGAATTAAGCAATGTTTAATCTTTAATGCGTATACTGATTCTTATTAGCTGATAAATGCTCTAATCAATGAGCACTGCGCTGACCATTAATAAGTAATGGGTCAAATCAATCAGCTTAAATTATAAAATGATAATTTTCTGGATTTTACTTTTTCTGGATGTGATAGGAGTACTACTATATGCCTACAGAATCTACCTTGTCTTCATCGAACATGCAGCCGACCTCTGGCCAGGCGAGTGATCCTAGTGAATATATTGATTTACTACCATCTACCCCAGTGCCAGCTACGCTTTTATGGGGGGGGGATACCCCCCCCCCCTCCAGCAACCTCATATTGATAGTGCCGTCAAACCTGTAGAAAGTCGTCCTATAGGAGAGATCTTGGATCATTTAGGGCGTCAAGAATGGTTGAATGGTATACGAATAAAACGTGCTGATCTTGCAAAAATAAAAAGGAAAAGAGATTTAGAAGGAAATCTAATGACGGATTTTACTTATGAACAACATTGCAATTGGGCAAAAGAGGTTAGTGAGAACACAGTCATTTGCCAAATCAATTCAACATGCGGTGTTGGTGTCTATGTTCCTGTTGGACGATCTCTGAGGACAGGCACTTTTATCCCCAGCACGGGGGTATTAGATTTTTCGTTGCAAGATATAACAGAAAATTATCATGCCACTATATTTTATAATCCAGCAAGTGAAATCATTATAGGATGTATAAACCCAAAAAGCTCAGGGGCTATCTTATCTTTAATAAATCATGCTTTCAATAAAGATCAATTAAAAAATATTCAATTCTTTTCTTCTTCTGTGGCTCAAAAAGCAGCCTTGCCAAACCTAAAATTCTGCCAAAAATATTGGAATGGCATTGCTATCAATGGTTATGAAGTAATAAAAAATATTGCAGGAGGACAACAATTACTATGCTCCTATGCTAATGTTACTGAATATTTTTCAGATCTAAAAAATCTACAGCCTAACAAACCATTTTTTGTTTTTAACAAAAAAACTGGAGATATTCTTGATACAAAAAACTATGAATTTAAGGTTATCAATATCCACGCTGTCCGCGGTAATACAACAGCATCCGTCTCTGTGATTCGTTGGGGAGTTAATAAGGATAATATGCCGTTTAAATTTTTATTAGATGTTCCTGGCATCGATGCTCAAGGAAAAAAACATAATTTACAGGTACCAGGAAGTTATATTCTAGTGAAACTAAAATTATTTCCTGATATACAGGATATAATTTATGATCTGCCTGAAGAGTCATTCGCTGCAACATTGCAATCATGTGCTTTACTGTCAGATTCTATTGTTAGTACTAATAGCAATGTATCTAAAAATAGTTTTTTTAAAAAAGAAGCCTTTTCAAAAATTATTGAAAAGCTAAACAATGTTTTACCTCCTGAAAATAATGCTGTAAATTTCTGGCAATATAATGAAATTACAAAATTGGCTTCTATCGTTTTTTGTGAAGATGCAACTGATTTAAATCAATTAAGGACTATTCGGGATCATGTTCGGCAATATACAGAAGCAGGAAAAATAGAAGATGTAAAGATAATGCGTAACACAAAAGGAGAGCTTATTTTTCAATTTACATTACTGGAGACAAGCATTCTTGAAAAAATTCCACCCATCAGCTTAGGGACCGTTGTAAAATTGGCTGCGATTGATCCTATATTAATCGTACATTAGATGATCTTGTCCAACATAATAGTTTCTTCCCTATCTGCTCCTATAGAGATGATACTAATAGGTGTATTCGTAAGCGTTTCAATACGGCGCAGATAGCGTTGTGCATTGATGGGGAGCGCAGAAAATTTTCTGATAGGTGTCGTAGAGGATTTCCAGCCAGGATGCTCCTCATAGAGGGGGACACAATTTGCTAAATTTTCAGGATGTAAAGGTGGTTCTTGCAGAACTTGCTTACCTAATCTATAAGCGGTACAAATTTTGATAACTTCCATTTCGTCGAGTACATCCAGTTTGGTTATGCACAAACTAGAAATACTGTTAAGCTGTACAGCACGACACAACAGTACACTATCCAACCAACCACAGCGACGCGGACGCTTAGTGACACTACCGTATTCTTGGCCGCGTACGCGTAATATTTCACCCTCTTGATCAAATAGCTCGGTTGGAAATGGGCCGTTACCGACACGTGTGCTATAGGCCTTACTAACACCCAACACATAATTGAAATGGCGTATACCTAGTCCACTGCCAGTAGAAGCAGCACCGGCGATGGTATTGGACGAGGTAACAAATGGATATGTGCCTTGATCACAATCTAAGAAAGTTCCTTGTGCCCCTTCAAACAAAATAGGCCAGTTGTCCTGATGATATTTTGCGAGTAACGTAGGTATATCGGTGATTAATGGTAACAGCTTTTCCCTGATCTGCAGCAAAGAATCTGCTATTTGTGAATAATCACACTCGTCCATGTGATAATAATGTCGTAACAGAAAATTATGATAATCCAGCAGAGCCTGCAATTTTTTCAACAATTGTTTAGAGTCAAAAAAATCACAAAGCCGTAGGCCACGCCGCGCCACCTTATCTTCGTAAGCAGGACCAATGCCTCGCCGGGTTGTGCCAATGGCATTTTCTGTGGTTTTTTCACGTGCTACATCGAGTGCGATATGAGAGGCTAAAATGATGGGGGAGGTGGCGCTGAGTTTGAGGCGTTGATAGACGGGAATGCCTTGCTGTATCAGTTCGTCTATTTCTTGGATCAAGGCTTCTGGTGAAATAACCACACCATTAGCAATCAAGCATTCCACTCCAGCATGCAAAATTCCCGAAGGAATTAACCGTAAAACAGTTTTTTTCCCCTGAATGAGCAGCGTGTGTCCTGCGTTATGCCCTCCTTGAAAACGTACTACGGCTTTGGCATATTCTGTTAAGCGATCGACAATCTTTCCCTTTCCTTCATCTCCCCACTGGCAGCCAACGATAATAACGGTTTTTGTCATGATAAATGTATCCACAAATTCCTGCGGATGATGCTACTGGGCGTTTTTTCCTCCCGATGGCCCACCTCGAAGGCTCCCCCCTTGTTATGAATTTAAAAATTTCGCTTCCTCAGGAACGAGCGGCATATTAAGCAGACTATTTTTTCTATTCAAAACCAGAAAATTACTGCCCGGTGATGATTCCAGAAAGCCCTTCCTATAAGCTTCTAATTTAAGATAAAAGGAAGCAAATTTTGGATTTTTACGGTAGGCCTCGCTGTAAATTTTAGCAGCGCTGGCATCACCTTGGCTGCAAATAATAGCAGCTTCTATTTTTGCCTTATTAAGCTGTAAGGCAACCTGATCGTCGGCGTTTGCACGGATGCTGTCCGCGTTGGCTTTGCCAATTGCCCGTTGCTCAAGCGCAGCACGCATGCGTTCTTTACGGAGCGTCTGTATTAGGGTTGCGTTAGCTTTGGCTGGAAAATCGATGAATGTCAAGCCTATCCCTAACAAAGTGATACCCAATGTTTCAAGTTGTTGATTGGCTTGTGTCGTGATGGTATTGAGTAAGGCGGCCTGTTCTTTAAAGACAGTAATTTTAGATACGTTACGAGCGAATGAATTTTGCAATAACGCGTTGATGCATTGAACAAGGTGTTGCCTGACTCGTTGCGGATCATTGTGAGCTTTTAGATAGTAGGTAATGGGTCGAGTAACACGCCAACTAGCGTAATAATCGACGGTAACAGGCTGCTTATCGGTAGTCAGCAGGCTCAATTTGTGCAATGAAATAGTGTGTAAACGATTATCAACAAGGGCAGCTTGTATCAAAAACGGTGGTTTAAAATGCAAACCAGGTGTTGGTTGTAATGTAGGGTGAAGCCAATTTGTTTTTTCCCAAGTAATACGGGGTAATAACAATGCCGTGTAACCCTCCGATACTGTGTAAACACTGTTGCATGCGATAAAGAAGAAGCATGCCAAAGCAAGGAAGCACAGCATTTTATTCTTAGTGTCGCTCACTCATATCCCCCAGAGGTCAAATAGATGCTAGATATGTCGTCAGCAGCCTTTTGAAACGGCCTACTGTTAGCGTTAGATGCTGTGGTATTTGTAGAAGCAGCCAACGATTTTTCATTAGCTTGGTCGCCGCTGGCGTTTGTTTTTTCTAATTTTTGAGAAATGGTATCGTCCAGGGAGAAATGAAGTGAAGTATTCACTGAATTATCAATGAGTACTTTATTGCTATGGGCCAGCATGGATTGAATAGCATCCATGTACAGGCGTTTGCGTGTTAACTCAGGTGCTGCTTCGTAAGCTGGAAGCAGTGCCAGAAAGCGGGTTGTATCTACTCTTGCCTGTAATATAACTTTTTGTTGATAGGTTTTAGCATTTGCTATCAAGCGTTCGGACTGCTCGTTAATAGTAGATTTGATTTGTATGGCATAGGCTCTGGCTTGTTGCTCCAACTGTTCTTTATCGGCTCGTGCACTTGCCAAATCTACAAAGGAAGCTTTTAGTGCCTCTGGAACTTGGATAGGCTGTAATTCAATGTCCTGAAGTATTAAGCCGGAACCATATTTAACAAGCGATTGATTGATCCGGAGCTGCAAAGTTTGCTGTAAAATAGAAAGATTTGCTGTTAAAAGCTGTTCTAGCGAAAGCTGTCCTACCGTTTGCTGTAGAACACTAATAGTGATCGCTTGCAAGCTTTGTAGTGCTTTTTTGTTGCCAAAAAGGTACTGGCGCGCATCGCTTATCATATAATGTAGCGTCGCTACGATGGATACTGCATTATCGTCGCGCGTCAGCAGATTGACTGAATAGGAAAGTGGATCATTTTTTTGCGGGTGAATCACGTAGTAGGATTCGATGGGCTTCAGAATCCAGTGGCGTCCAAGCGAAAGGGTTGTGACATATTGACCAAAACGAGTCACTATCGCTTGCTCTGAGGAATTCACCGTAAAGAAACCGGAAAATAGCCATGCAAGCAGTAGAAGGATGCAAGCCAGTCCCATGATGCCGGCATTCAGCTGTGACAGCGAAAAAGCTTTTACCCGAATAAATGTACCTTTATGGGATGGTCGTAATTTCAGCAGAGTAGCGATCTTTTTGAGTAAGTCGCGTAAAATTGCTTCCAAATCAGGGGGTGTCTGTTTGGGTCGACCTGTCCAGGGGTCTTTATTGTTGCTTGAATTACCCGGCTCGTTCCAGGGCATAGACGACTCCGCTTATTAGCATTTTTTAAAAAAATGACCTCTATTCATTTTACCTCTCTACAATTCCGCAATCCATATGAATTATCATGTAAGGTACCTCTATAAATTATAAATTGCTATAGATTACTTCAATACATCGTTGCGATGCCGGCTGCGCGGTTCATTTACCTGTGTATATTCCAGCTGCTCGCCGTCATCACGCCTTATTTTTATTTTGAAGTAGAATTCCTAATGTTCTAGTAGCGCCCTAAATGTTCACGGCTTCCAATGCTTCATTGCAGCTTTGTGCATCGTCAGCATCTTCTACGTTGGCTAATTTTACGTTTCGTGCTGGAACAACAGTTGAAATAGCATGCTTATAGACCATCTGGCTTACTGAGTTTTTTAATAGCACCACAAATTGATCAAAAGACTCTACCAATCCCTGTAATTTAATGCCATTGACAAGATAAATTGAAACTGGGACTTTTTCCTTATGCAGCGCGTTTAGAAAAGGATCTTGTAGTTGCCCTTTAGACATAATTGGCTTCTCCATGCAAATTTTAAATATAAATATAATCTCAAAAAGCCTTGGCCTTAAATTTATTCAGCTTATAACCAAGCCCTGCCAGTTTAGCATGGGAAATGAGTAGGGCATAGTCCTATGGTAACCCTGTATTTTTAGTACAACGCCTTTATATAGAGAGCAAAAAATCAGGTAAGTGGTGAAGGCAGAGTGTGTTGGATATATATCCATTGTACTTGAAGTTGCGAATTCGCCACTTCAAGTACTTTCTTTGCGCGATGAGGATTTTCAAAGAGAGAACCGCGATTCTCTCCTTGAATGACTGCGCGGAAGCTTTGCTTTTGCCAGTCATGTGATCAGGCATACCGCTCGCTGTGAGTTAAAAAGATTCGCATCTTCACGTACGAGCGGTATATATCGCTTACAAAAAAAGGTGCGAAATTTGTTAGAATGTTGACACATGCTTATCCGCGTAGCATACAATGACGATGCAATTGGCCATAGGGTATTTTATGCTGACAGATCACGAAACCATGCGAACTGAACATGATACGATGGGTACTGTTAAAGTTCCTAAGGATCGCTATTGGGGTGCACAAACAGAACGTAGTTTGCATCATTTTGCTATTGCCAACGACAGAATGCCATTAGGACTTATCCATGCGCTAGGGTTAGTAAAATGGGCATCTGCGAAAGTAAATTATTCTTTGGGGTTACTATCTAAAGAGAAAGCAGAATTAATCATCCGCGCTGCCGAAGAGGTGAGATCTGGACGGCACGACAGCGAGTTTCCTTTACATGTTTGGCAAACCGGTAGTGGCACGCAAAGTAATATGAATGTCAACGAAGTCATTGCCAATCGAGCAATTGAATTGGCTGGTGGTGAGCGGGGTAGTAAAAAGCCTATTCATCCCAACGATGATGTAAACAAATCACAGTCATCTAACGATGCTTTTCCAACAGCCATGTACATTGCCGCCGTGTTGGCGATAGTGCAGCGTTTATTCCCCGCTTTGCAGGAATTACGTCAGGGTTTGACAAAGAAAGTAGAAGAATTTAACGGAATTATTAAAGTAGGCCGCACGCATTTGCAGGATGCAGTTCCTTTAACACTAGGACAGGAATTTTCAGCGTATGTAGATCAACTAGACGCAGCACAGTTTGCTATAAAACAATCGTTAACTGGTCTTTACCCGCTAGCAATTGGTGGAACAGCCGTAGGGACTGGTCTCAATACCCATCCAAAATTTGCTGAACTGACTACTCAGATTATTGCTGATGAGACGGGATTACCTTTTGTTTCTGCAAAAAATAAATTTGCCGCTTTGGCCTCGCACGATGCCTTAGTATTTTCCAGTGGAGCTTTAAAAACCTTAGCTTGCGCGTTGATGAAGATGGCAAACGACATTCGCTGGTTGGGTTCCGGACCACGTTGCGGATTGGGTGAGTTGATTTTGCCAGAAAATGAACCGGGATCCTCAATTATGCCGGGTAAAATCAATCCAACTCAGTGTGAAGCCATGACGATGGTGTGTGTACAAGTGATGGGAAATGATAATGCGATCACGATGGCAGGTAGTCAAGGTAATTTTGAATTAAACGTGTTTAAACCACTTATGATTTACAATTTTCTCCATTCCGTTGATCTATTGAGTGATGCAGGACATTTATTTAATCTTTACTGTATTCAGGGACTGAGAGCAAATCCGAGGAGAATTCAATATTTTCTCGAACATTCTTTGATGTTAGTGACGGCGCTCAATCCGGTGATAGGTTATGATAAGGCAGCTAAAATTGCCCTCAAGGCCTTACATGACGAAACAAACTTGCGCGAGGCTTGTTTAGCCCTGGGTTATTTAACGGCAGCGCAGTTTGATGACGCACTCAGACCTGAAAAAATGTTGGGTCCCACACTCACGGAAGATTGATTCTTCCTTGAAAAACAGTTTCTCCTTTTCCTGTTAAAAACACAGATGATTTGTTTCCTTGCCATGTCACATCAAGTACGCCGCCCGGTAATTGCACTGTTACCTCTTTTCCTATTTGCTTGAATAAATGACCTGCGACCACAGCAGCACAAGCACCACTACCACAAGCCTGTGTTTCTCCAACGCCACGTTCATAAACGCGCATGCTGATCTGCTGCGGACTGTGGATTTTTATAAATTCCACGTTGGTTCCTTGCGAAAAATAGGCATGAGGGGATTGATTAAGATAGCTACCTAATTGATCCACGGGTGCTGTTTCTAAGTGATTAACTTCCAAGACACAATGTGGATTGCCTAAAGAAAGAACACAGCAGTCAAAACATCCAAAGGGAGTTTCTAATGAATAAATAGGGCCTTGTGTACCACTGATAAACGGTATCTTTTCTAGCTCAAAAATGGGAGTACCGAGATCAGCTGTAATTTTTCCATTTTCCCCTAATCGTAGAGTTAATAACCCAGTTTTAGTCATAATACGAATAGGGTTATTTGTACATAATTTTTCGTTTGCTAAAAACTGTGCAATACAAAGCGCACCATTGCCGCATTGCATGACTTCATTACCATTCGCATTAAAGATGCGATACTGAAAATGTGCTAGCTGATGGCGCGGCTTTTCTATTAACAAAAGTTGGTCAAAACCGATGCCTGTGTGTCTATTGGCCCACTGACGTATTAATGCGGCATTTGGTTTAAAAGATTGTGTTGTTCCATCAATAACAACAAAATCGTTGCCTAGTAGATGCATTTTTGTAAAAACAATCGTCATTTACAGATAGTCTATGTGGATGCACGATTCATGAGATACCTATTTTATTGAACAACAAGGGAAGCTCGTTGGCCCAGCCCTGTTCCACTGTTTCACGTGATCGGATTAATGACGCGATGTGCTTGTCAACAATAACTTCGGCACAGCGTGGTCTGGAGTTATAAGTAGAGCTCATGGAAAAGCCATAAGCACCACAATCTAGGATCGCTAAATAATCGCCCGATTGTGCATTTAATTTTTTATTTTTTCCTAAAAAATCGCTGCTTTCACACAATGGACCTACGACATCATAGACGGTTTCCTGTATTTCAGGACGTAGATTCACTGCTTGGATAGTTTGTTCTGTCTGATAGAGTGCTGGACGCAGTAAATCGTTCATTCCTGCGTCGACAATGGCAAAATTTTTGTAGCCGTTGTTTTTGAGGTATTCAATGCGTGTGACCAATATACCGGCCTTGGCAATTAAGGAGCGACCTGGTTCGACGATCAAACGTAAGTGTGCATTTTTTTGCGCTAGCTTGTGTAGAATTTTTTGACAATATTCTTGCACAGTAGGAACAGGGACAGATTCCTGTGCATAGGAAACTCCTAAACCACCTCCTACATTTATTTCCTGTAGTACTATTTTTTCCCGTGCTAACTGCTCAGAAATTATTAAAAGTTGTTCAATAGCCTGTAAAAATGGTGATAGGGTAGTTAACTGAGAACCTAGATGACAGGCGATACCTTGGATTTTGAGGTGCTTAGATGCAGCGGCCAACCGATACAGTGGCAGTGTGTCTTCCATGTTGATGCCAAACTTATTTTCTTTTAAACCAGTCGTTATGTAGGGATGGGTATCTGCATCAATATTAGGATTAACACGAATGGCGATGGGGGCAATTTTATTAAGATATTTACTTTCTTCCTCAATCCTTTGTAATTCTTCATAGGATTCCACATTAAAACAAGCGATATTTGCCTGTAATGCCTGTGTAATCGCTTGCTTGCTCTTTCCTACGCCTGAAAAAAAGCTTTTTTCAGGCATTCCACCCGCTACTATGACACGAGCGAGCTCACCTTCAGAAACAATATCAAATCCAGCACCTAGTTTGGCAAGGGTAGCGATGATAGAGAGATTAGCATTGGCTTTAACAGCGTAACAGATTTGATGGGGATATCCTTGCAGCCCGTTACAAAAGGCATTCCACTGCTCGATCAAGCTTGCATAAGAATAAATATAACAGGGTGTACCGTACTGCTTGACGATTTGATGTACAGAAAGATTTTCGACCTGTAACTGATTGTTGAGATAAGAAAAAGACACTTATTGTATCGCTGGATCAGAGAAATGTGGTTTGTGAACGGGTGATTTTTGCTCAGGTAAATAAAGGGGACCCATTTGCCCACAAGCGAGCAATGACAGAGCGGCTATAAAGTAAACGAAACCGTAGTAGATTTTTTTCATTATGCTTGCATTATGCTTACCAGAAGTAAGGTTGTGAAACTATGAGATTCCTAGTATATACTCAAAATTGTGATCGCGAATATCAGGCTACAAAAGTACAATAGCACATAGCAGTAAAACAAGGAGCGATTCCAAAGATCCGTTGCGTAGACGTTTTTGTAAGCAAAAACACTTCTAGCAGTAAGGTGCCTTAATTTTCTAAGTGAGGTGCAATAAAATGGAAAATATCAATCGGTTATCTTACATAGAAGTTAATCCGTTAACAACACCCTCGGCGAGTATTATATGTTTGCATGGACTGGGTGCAGATGGCCACGATTCCGCCAGTATGGCGAGGACTGTTGCTATAGGAACGGGTGTGCGTTTTGTGTTCCCACATGCGCCAATACGGCCTGTTACCCTAAATGGTGGTACCCGTATGCGGGCTTGGTATGACATCCATGGTTTAACCTTTGATTCTGTAGAAGACGAAGCGGGTATTCGTGCAGCAGCTAAAAGTCTTTTTGAACTGGTCGACCAAGAGATTCAGCGAGGTATTCCGGCCAAGAGAATTGTTTTAGCTGGTTTTTCTCAGGGAGGAGCGATGGCGTTGTACACCGCACTACATTGCCCGCATACGTTGGGGGGAGTGCTTGCGCTGTCGACTTACTTGCCGCTACACCGTTTTTTAGCTAGCGAGGGAAGCCCTGCCAATAAAAGTACTCCGATTTTTATGGCACACGGTGATGAAGATGATATAGTTATTCCAGCGCTTGGTGAGTTTTCTTACCATTACTTAAAAGAACTCGCCTACCCTGTACAATTTAATCGCTATCCCATTGGGCATAGTGTTTCTTCGCAAGAGCTTATCGATATTGCACAATGGCTACAAGAGCGCTTACAAAAATAGGGTAAAACCCGTTATACTTTTGGCCGTATGAAAGAACCCAGCACGTTAATCGAAAGTAGCGCTTTTTTAATCGATGCAACTTATTCGTAATTTTTCTATCATTGCCCACATTGACCATGGGAAATCTACAATAGCGGATAGGATAATCCAGTTTTGTGGTGGCCTCAGCGATCGAGAAATGTCCTCTCAAGTCTTGGACTCTATGGATTTAGAGCGCGAACGGGGGATTACTATTAAGGCACAAAGCGTCACGCTTAACTTTCTTTCTCAGGATAAATGTACCTATCAATTAACTTTGGTCGATACTCCAGGACACATCGATTTTTTCTATGAGGTATCGCGTTCTTTAGCTGCCTGTGAAGGTGCATTGTTGGTGGTAGATGCGGCACAAGGGGTTGAAGCACAGACTATTGCTGTTTGTCACGCTGCCATTGAACAAGGTTTAGAAGTCTTGCCAGTCCTCAATAAAATCGATCTTCCACAAGCTAATCCAGAGCGTGCTATCCAGGAAATTGAAGATATAATCGGCATTCCAGCGCAGGATGCTATTAAAATCAGTGCAAAAACGGGACTGGGTATTGTGGAATTGTTGGAACAACTTGTACAACGTATACCGCCGCCGTCTGGTGATTCTACAGCGCCTTTACAGGCCTTGATCATTGACTCCTGGTTTGATGCTTACCTCGGTGTTGTCTCCTTAGTACGGATAAAAAATGGTTGTTTAAAAATCAGGGATAAAATTCGGGTTATGACCACGGGCCATGTTTATTTGGTCGATACATTGGGAATTTTTACACCAAAGCGGCAGGAACGCGACAGCTTAACTACTGGCGAAATTGGGTTTGTCATTGCAGGTGTTAAGGATATTCATGGTGCTCCGGTAGGGGATACTTTGACGCACGCTGAAAAACCTGCAACACACACATTACCGGGTTTCAAGCGAGTTCACCCTCAAGTATTTGCTGGTTTATTTCCAGTGAATACGGAAGATTTTTCCAATTTTCGCGAAGCGTTGGAAAAATTAAGTTTGAATGATTCTTCACTGTTCTATGAACCTGAAACCTCAGAAGCGCTAGGGTTTGGCTTTCGCTGTGGGTTTCTTGGATTATTGCATATGGAGATCGTCCGAGAGAGGTTAGAACGAGAATACGATCTCAGTTTAATCACAACGGCACCCACGGTTGTTTACGAGGTTATTACGATTCGTGGTGAAACCTTGCACGTCGATAATCCTGCTGATTTACCGATAGCCGGTCAAATTCAGATCATATGTGAGCCAATTGCGTTAGCCAATATGCTAGTCCCACAGGATTATTTAGGTGCTGTGATTACCCTTTGCAACGAACGACGTGGCATACAGACCAAATTGCACTATACCGGTCTACAGGTTTCCGTGTCCTATGAGCTACCCATGAGTGAAGTGGTATTGGATTTTTTTGATCGATTAAAGTCCTTAAGTCGAGGCTACGCATCACTTGATTACCATTTTATTCGCTTTCAACCAGCTGATTTAGTAAAATTGGATATTTTGATAAACGGTGATAAAGTTGATGCCCTAGCCTTGGTAATTCACCGTAGTCAAGCCCAGTATCGAGGTCGCCAATTGGTAGCGCGGCTCAGGGAACTTATTCCACGTCAAATGTTTGAGGTTGCAATTCAGGCAGCCATAGGCTCCCATATTCTCGCGAGAGAAACGGTCAAAGCCTTACGTAAAAACGTAATAGCTAAATGCTATGGTGGTGATGCATCACGTAAAAAGAAATTATTAGAGAAGCAAAAAGCAGGTAAAAAGCGCATGAAAAAAGTAGGGCGGGTCGAGGTTCCACAGGAGGCTTTTTTAGCTGTGTTGCGACGGGAGAAAAAATAATGAAAACGAGCTTATATCGATGAATTTTGAACTCATACTGGCCAGTGCTACCCTTGTAACCGGGCTGATTTCCTTAGTGGATATCTTGATTTTTGCGTCACGACGAAAGAAAAAGGGCGTGGCGCAGCTATCAAGTATTGTCGAGTATTCTCGTTCTTTTTTTCCGATCCTATTACTGGTATTTGTAGTACGCTCTTTTTTAGTGGAACCCTTCCGTATTCCTTCTGGTTCAGAGAAACCCGATTTGCTGATAGGCGATTTTATCATTGCGAACAAGTTTATTTACGGCATACGATTGCCCGTGTTCCACTATAAAATGGTGTCGCTTAGTGAGCCAAAGCGCGGTGATGTGGTGGTATTTTTATGGCCACGCGATAACGCGACCTATTTTATTAAACGCGTCATTGGTATTCCGGGTGATCTTATTGTGTATAAGGATAAAGTATTGACGATAAACGGGCGAGTCGCCACGCAAACCCCGCTTGTGGAGTCTACAGATAGAGATGCAGAAGTGACCACGTGGCCAGTATTACTACGAGAAGAAGATTTATTGGGGATCAAGCACCCTATTTATGTTCGTCTTGATCAAGCAGCAGGAAATTTTTCATTACAGGTTCAGCCGGGGAGCTATTTTGTAATGGGTGATAATCGGGACTATAGCTACGATAGCCGTTATTGGGGAGTGGTTCCGGAAAAAAATCTCATCGGTAAAGCAGTATGGATATTTTTTAGTTGGGATGGTGAACATCATCGGATACGGTGGAGTAGACTTGGGAAGCAAATTCATTAATGCCTGTATTTATTCAGGGGGCATGAGTGTAAGGGGGCATGGGTGAAATCAGAATTAGGAACTTTGTGCAAGCGTTTGGGATATCACTTTAAGAATCCTCAACTATTAGAAGACGCTCTGAGTCATCGTAGCTTTCTCGGTAGCAAGAATAATGAGCGTCTGGAATACTTAGGGGATGCTGCCCTTAATTTTGTGATTGCAGCGGCATTGTTTCATCAAAATGTATTGGCACGTGAAGGAGAATTGAGCCGGTTGCGTGCTAATCTCGTTCGAGGTGAGACCTTGACTGATTTAGCAAAGGAATTTGAATTAGGGAAATACTTACGTTTAGGTGCGGGTGAGTTAAAAACCGGCGGTGCGCAACGTAAATCAATTTTGGCAGATGGCTTGGAAGCAGTAGTTGGTGCTATTTATTTAGATGGAGGATTCTACGCTTGTGAAACTTGTATTCTTCGTTGGTACGCAGGTCGACTTGAAAACCTGGAAACGATCCCGGATCTAAAGGATTCAAAAACACGTTTACAGGAATATCTACAAGCGCGTCAACTGCCTCTACCCATTTATACGATCTTAGTTCTAGATGGGCCTGCACATCAGCAAATATTTAAGGTTGAATGTCAGATTGAGGGATTAATAAATAGAGCTATAGGGATAGGCAGTAGTCGCCGTCGTGCAGAGCAAGAAGCGGCAGAAAAAATTTTAATTGTTTTGGAAGCTGACCAGGAACCGTAAACGACCATGCAACCTAGTGTTACCACACGCTGTGGCAGCATCGCTATTATCGGGCGAGCCAATGTAGGTAAGTCGACTTTGCTGAATGAAATTTTAGGAGAAAAACTAAGCATTACTTCTGAAAAACCGCAAACTACACGTCAGCAGATTATAGGCATTAAAACCCAGGGAAATATTCAGTGTATATACATTGATACACCGGGTTTTCATAAACCTACTCAACGTCGTTTAAGTCGAGAAATGGTGCGTAGTGCTGTGAGTGCGTTAGCCAGTGTAGATGTTATTGGGTTTGTGGTCGAAGTAGATCGTTGGACTGATGCAGATATGGCTATTTTAGAGCGACTAAAACAACAAAATCAGCCAGTGATTTTGATTATCAATAAAATTGATAAAATTAAACATAAGATTGACTTGCTTCCTTACTTACAGCAGTGTAGTGAAAAAATGGCATTTTTGGCTATTGTTCCTTTGTCGGCGCAGTCTGGAGACAATGTGGCGGAATTAGAAAAAATTGCCGCTGAACAGTTGCCATTAGCAGAGTTTTGTTACCCGGCCGATCAATGCACGCAGCACAGTCGAGACTTCTGGGCAGCGGAGTGTATTCGTGAAAAACTCATGCGTGCTTTGTACCAAGAGCTTCCTTATTGGTTAACCGTTTTAATTGAACGGTTTGAAGAGCAATCCGATCTGATCAGAATAGCGGCTGTTATTTTAACGGAACGTCCAGGGCAAAAAACGATTATAATTGGAAAAAAAGGAGAGTTATTGAAAAAAATAGGAACCGAAGCAAGGCTAGATATGCAACATCGTTTTGGAAAAAAGGTTTACTTGCATCTATGGGTAAAAATAAAGGCTGGGTGGTCAGAGGAAGAGAGCCTGTGGAGAAATCAATGAAATGTATTCTTTTATAGAGGGGGCGCCTTTATAAATTGGCCTTAGTTCGTTGGAGCTTATCATTGATTAGAAAGTTTGATTAAGGCTTCTTGTAGTCGTTTGGTTTTTATGCTGGCTGCTGTATGTTTTAGCAATCGAGCGCTGTCATCCGACAGAATAGGTAATTGGCGAGTTTGCTTTAACGGTGAGTGATAGTAGTGCGGTTGTATATACCATTCAATCTGTTTGAGACGCTGTAGCGCGACATATACTGACAATTCTGTTATAAGGTCCGAAAGCAGATATCGTAAACGCATCGCCCAAGCGGCGCTGTCGATTTCTATGACTAGACAGCCATCGCGAAAATTAGCAACGCGGCTGTGCTTGCTTAGCTCAGCGGGTACGGTCTGTTGCCATATTTGATCTATTTTTTTAAGTTCTAATACCTTGTTTTGGATAATTCCTAGTATACTTTGCGGATCTTGTTGTCGCAAAATAGTGTCGAGCGTTCTTTCCAACATCAGTTTATATATACCCATTGTACTTGAAGTTGCGAATTCGCAACTTCAAGTACTTTGTGTTACAAAAAAATTTTCCTCAAATGGCCAACGTTGCGCTTAAAGTGGCAGCAAGTTTGTCATGTAAAAATCCACATCTACTTTCATCGGCAAAATAACGAGCTGTGCACCGAGCAAATTTAAGCGGCGTTGCAACGTTACTGCAGTTTCATTATGCAAGAAACGCGTTATCCAGTCATCTTCGCCAAAAATCAATTTGCTTGCAAAGAAGATAGAATGCGGAAACTCATGCATGACTTTTTGCGATAAAGTTGTCAACTCTCCCGCTATATCCGTTCCATATGCTGCCAGCCCTTTTGCTGCTAAACCTCGTTGCTGACAGTAAGCAACGAAATAATTCAACATATTATTAGACGATGCTTTCATCGCTTTCAATTCTTTTTGAGCACTAAAGCTTTCGACGTCCACAACCCCAACGGTTAAAAAAATAAAATTTTTAAAATGCCCCGGGAATGAATGTAGTATCCACAAAAGACTATATAAGCCGGTTCCACGATGCCTTCCTACCATGATAACAGCCGTCGCTTTATTAGCTTGCAGAGACTGGGCAATCTTCTTTGATTTTTTTAGGGGTGCACCCGTCATCAATAAATCAATATTGACTAATTTTTTATACACATAGGTATAATGTTTTTTGATAAGCAAGCACAGGATGATCACGAAGCTGGTAATAACGACGGTGACCCAACCCCCAAAGGTAAATTTCGAAATTAAGGTTATGACTAAAATGCTGGCGGTAATGCAAAAGGCAAAGGCGGAGAAGCCGAAGTGGGCTAACCAATGCGGAGACGCCGTTTGCTTATGTTTTAACCAGTAGACACACAAGCCTAAGATAGCCAGTGAAAAAGTTATAAAAACATTCATACTATAGAGAATCACTAGCCAGGAAACACGGCCGTCACTTAGCCAAAGAATGAGCAAAGCGGCTAATCCGAAAGCAATGATACCGTTTTGTGTTACAAGACGACTGGAAAGATGACGAAAACGGTTAGGTAACCAATTATCAATAGCCATGTTAGCCAGGACACTAGGGCCTGCTAAAAAACCGGTGTTGGCTCCAACGAGTAAAAGCCCAGCTTCTAATAATAGGGTAGCGGTTAATATGCTGTGGCCGACGCTAGAATCTCCTAAAATCTTATGAAAGACGACGGCGTTGAGGGTTTGGCCATAGACAGGGTGTGCTTCCCAGAGTAGATAGAGCAAAATAATGCCACCGGCAGTGAAGCTCAAGGAAAGCGCCATATAAAGCATCGTCCATTTTCCAGTCTGTACACGTGGTTCCACAAGGCGATTGACGTTGTTTGAGACCGCTTCAATTCCGGTGTATGTTCCACTTCCTAGGGAATAAGCGCGTAACAGCAAGGCAACGACAAATACCCAACCAACTTGATGAGATAACTGTAGCGTGTTATGTATTGTATTAACGAATACGCCAGATAAGCCACGGTTGTGGGAAACGACACCGTAAATAATTAAAAAAAAGTGTGTAGCGACGAATCCCAGAAAAATAGGCATCACGACTTTTATCGATTCTTTCATGCCACGAAGATTAAGTGCAATCAATAAAACGATAATGCATGCTTCAGCAAACAGTTTATAACCTATCCATGTCATAGGAAGTAAACTGAAGAGAGCATCTGTGCCACTGACTACAGAAATAGTAATCGTGAGTACATAGTCTACGATTAGTGCAGAGCCAGAGACAAGCCCAACATACGGTCCTAGTAGTTGAGTGGCTACTTTGTAACCACCGCCTCCACTAGGAAATAGGGCAATGACCTGATTGTAGGCCAGAGCGATGACGAAAACAGTCAGGATAGTCGCAATGGCAATGTAAAGGCCTAACGAGGCATAATGAGGGCCTAAAGCGATAAAAGCCTCTTCTGGACCGTAGCAAGAAGAGGAAAGTCCATCAGCCCCTAGACCTACCCAAGCAAGGAAGGCAATCAATGCAATGTGGCGTTGTGCGCCTGACTTGAATGGATTACGAGGCTTGCCGAGAAAAAAGCGAATCGATCGTTGAAGAAGAGACATGCTACCTATGTAATAATCTCTATTTTATCAAACAACCCTGTCAGTTATCTAAGATTTGTTAGGTT